>Ga0247817_10000217_pt1 | contig 36968 bp, 4 predicted proteins | sample UWRJL212509R1_FD_178010 | JGI IMG/M metagenome (GOLD analysis project Ga0247817, IMG submission 178010) | Plant litter microbial communities from Arlington Agricultural Research Station in Wisconsin, United States - UWRJ-L212-509R-1 | ecosystem: Environmental > Terrestrial > Plant litter >...
CTATTCAATGCGGTGTTGAGCAGCTGCTGGACTTCTTCGGGGCTGCTATCGACCGAGATCTTGGAGGCGAGGGCTTCTCCGATACGGGTACCTGTCCGGTCCAAAATGGGCTGGAAATGGATGCCTAGGACGACGGAGGAGCCGGTGGCAAGCTTGGCCATGGCGCAGGCGACGTGGCGACTGACTTGTTTGAGCTGGCTGCCCGCAGCAGGGAGACAGCACGAGCCGAGATGCGTGGTCGCGGCAATGGTTACAATACCTCATGGTGGTACAAATGCCAATCAATGATACCACTCTGTACAATCTCAATCTACATACATCGCACTACTCGTCGCTTAATCTTTCGCCCTCAAGCCAGCCGAAATCCGCCAAATTTTAAGCCTCGGGGATAGAGAGCAAAAGGTCGAAACTCGAGTCCCCTAAGTCCTACGTCCTTATCTCCGGAAAGTTAAAATCCACAGTATCTAGGACTCCTTCACCAGCTAAATCTTCGACTTCGTCCTATATTCCTGGTCCTAGTCCCGGCCTAGATCTGTTCGACTGTAAACTTTAAGCCGAGTAGATATTGGTCTGGTTACGGCCGTTTAGTAAACTAGCTGGCGATTAGTAGTTTTATATACTAATAAAGCTTTAGGTTTCGTTTATCGGGGCTACTACAGGATCCGTAATGTTAATAGGGCTGTTAATCGTTACTAATACGGTTAACCCCCGAGCTTTAGTCTCCTAAAACGCTTTATATCTTTAAAATAGATTTAATTGGATATTTTTAATAAACTTTTTAAATTACTAGAGGAGTTTTAATTAAGTTTATTGTAATAAGCTTTAAATTTTTAAGATTGAGTTATTATTATCTAGCTGTCTTTTAATATACTATATTACCTTTCTCTTTATAAACCTTTAATAACGAAGTAGCTTTTATACTAGTTCGTTATCGGTATAGTCTTAAAAAATGTATTAGTTAGAAACTATACTATAGAAGATAAAGTTAATACGAACTTATATAGTTTAAGGATATTCTCGGGATTGTAATCTAGGAAACGTAAAATATAAAAATCGATCTACTTTTACTTTTCCTGTCACGGTAAAGATGCACCAGTTAAAGTAGGTAGACTAATAAGAGGAGAGCCATCCCCCTGCGCATACGTACCACCTTAACTACCGTTAAGGTGGGCCATCGCAGAGGGAACTCTCCTCCGGCAGCAATTAAGAGTTACCTATTAACCAGTGCCTAGAGTACAGCACTACTTACGTGCCCTGTACTCTAGGCAGTTTACCTTCACCTTGTAATCGTTTATTTACACCAAGTTATCGGGATAAATCCCAACAATTAGTACCTACTATTAGAATCGAACTAACAACCTTAATCTCTCCTTAAGGGGGGAGATTAAAGGCCGAGTTAACGACAAACTTCCTAAACATTTAGCGATTACGCGCTAAGCGTCGACCCTAAGCTACTTAAAACGCCTCTATATAAGCGAAGACGAGGTCCACAAAGCCTAACAAATCCTTAACTATACGGACAAGAAGAAGCCGTTATTCTGGACTTAAGGGATAGAGGAGAAGAGGAAAGCAATCGATCTTATCGCGAGACTATACCTTCTCGAAACCGACAGCTCCGTTCGCCAAGGACCCAGATCCTTATACCTAGCCAGTTAGAATATAGACCCTTACCTTACGAAGGTAGAAAGCGAGAAGCTCTTTAAAACCATCCGTAAATTGTTAAACTCCCTAAATCTTAGTAAATTCCCTTAGGAAGTACGGGAGTTCCTCCTTAACGTCTATCCTTCCAATATACTACAATAAGCTAGAGAGTTAAGTAGGATTATAGCTTCTACTTAGTAACCCTAAAGGTCGAACGGACCCTTAATAACGCTAAGAAAGCCTTAGGTAACTTAGTAGCCGACGTTACTAACCGTTTTATAATAAGTATCGACGGCGAAGTAACCCTAACGAGAAGCTTTACTACCGTTACTAATAGGAACGCGAGCCTAGTAAAAGGTTTTACCTCTGGTAATACTATTACGTTCGCTTTTAGGCTTAACTTAATACCTACTAGCTTTAAATATTTCTATAGCTTAGACTAATCTACTATTATTAAACGATAAAGCCTTTACCCTATACGTTACTAAACTAATAGTAATGGTAGGAGGATTAGTAGGTAATTATTCAGGGTTAGAAAGGGGTATACTAGAAAAGGGTATATTAACGAGCTAAATAGATATTTTAGTAGCTATATTGGAAGCGATATAAAATAAGATAAAGACTAGGATAACTAAGATAAAGAGATCCTTTATAACGGTTATAAAGGAGATAAAAACTACTGGTAAAGCCTTATAGCTATTAACCTTTATACCGTAGTTAGTAACTTCCGCGTTATAGCTAGCCTTAGTTTCGTAACTAATTATACCAGCCCCGGCCTTATTACTATAACAGGCCCCCGTTTCTCCGTCTAGTCCCGGATTCTAGCTAACCGCGGAACTACTACCGGTCGGTATAACGGGTACGGTATATAACGACTGGAAGATTATTTATATAGCGAGGTTCTAGCTAAACGCCCTAAAGGAGAAAAAAGCGGTATTCTACGAAGGAAAAAAGCTTATATACTTAGATTATAAACTATAAAAGGAGTACGTCTACTTCTAGGCCGATTCGGCCCCTACGCTATAGTTAGTAAAGTTCGCCGTAAAGCTATAGATATTATTCTACGGCTTAACGCTTACTTAGTATACTTAGTAGTATAGAGAGGACGAGAAGGCTAATATAAAGTATACCTAGTATACTTACTTTAAATATATAAATACGCCCTTTAGTTTAAAAATAGCTAAAGTAAAACGCTAGCTACGCGTTAATAAATATACCTATAAGGATAATATAAAAGATAAAAATATAAGAACCTATACCTAAGAGTTGTTCCGATACGCTAGAATAATAGGTTACAAAACCGATTAATAACTCCTTATCGTACTATTTAACAGCCTATACAATAGCCTTAAAACCCAGGCCATTAACCTATTAACTATTAAAAGCTAGTATAGTCCTTAAAAGGAGACCCTCTCTTCCTACCTTAAGAAGCTAGACGGTAAAACCAGACCCTTAGAAGCCGCTATACGTAAAGAAAGCGGGTACTACAGTTACTCCCTTAACGTTAAAGAAGATCTCCTTAGCGACGGCGAGGACGAAGCTAACTAGTTTAACCGCTATTAAGAAAGAAATCGTATACTAAAACCCCACGAGAACTTTTAACGTAAGGGTCCTCCCCGTAATAATTTCCAATACGAAGGTTTACAACGTCCCTAAACGCGCGACTAAAAGGGAGGACGACGTTAGTTCTCTAAACGCCGCTACGGTAACGTTTACGAGGAAAAGCAAAATAGCTTTTAAAAGCCCTAACGTAGTAGATAAGAGGGAATACGAGGTAATTTCCGAGATAGCTCTCGAGGCGGTTTTAAAGGAGGATTTCGCGGATCGAGCTTTAATCGATTCCCTAGTAGCTTCTAAAGCCGTAAACTAATATAACGCTACTATAATTTCAGAAGACCTTAGTAACGCCTAAATAGATAAATATTCTATTAGGCTAAGGAAACGTTATAAGGAGAAGGTAAAAAAGTTAATAAAGAGGTAGAGAAGATACTTAATAAAGGATAAATCTACTTAAATAACGGTTTAAGCGAATACGAACTGGACGACGAATAGTTCTATTTCCTCTAACTATCTTCGAAAGTTAATAAAAGACTAGATAATAATAAGGAAAAGGTACGTAAAGTATAGTTTATACCCTTTTAACTACCTAACGACGAGGAAAGCGAATACGAGACTGTAACTAAAGCTATTAACGATATTAAAGTAGCTAGCTAATCGAGCGACTTAACGTCCGAATCGTTAAAGGACGAGGTAGACGTTAAAGATACTAGCTTTACCGCCTTTTAGAAAGGGTAGGTAATTAAAGCTAATAGGAACCCCTTTACCCTATTAACTAGTACTAATCGTAAGAAAACGTCGTACGTAAAGATAGATATTAAAGCGGACCTTAAGGCAGATCCCGTTATTATATACTTTAATATAAGTAGCTTTACGAATATTACTAACTTAGAGTAGATTAAGTAGTAGGTAGTAAACCCTCGCTTTAAGGCCATTCCTAACTATATATTTAAAGGCGTTAGAAGTAACAAAATATACGAATAGAAGGTCGAATTCGATTTCTATATAGCCAGTAAAGTTAGTTATACTAATATTAACGGTTACTTTTACGTTTAAGTAGATATTTTACCCTAACTTAGCCCGAAGATACTTATTAGTACAGACTTTATAAATAAATACGGCGTAGAGGTAAGTATTCGAAGGCGTAAAGTTACCTTTACGTTAGTCTTTAATATAAAGGTTCCTATTAAACTAGAACGTAGCCTAAAAAGAAGCTTTACCCGAAAAGTTACTATAAGTTACTATATAGTAGTAAAACCTTACTAAAGTATTGTAGTTCCAGTTAACTATATCTCGCTACTAAAGCCTTTAGAGATATAAGCTAAACTATAACTATACTACTTCGAGTTATAATACGCGTCGGTTTTAAGCTTTACTATTAATAAGAATACGCTTTATATTATAGTAGTTAGGAATAATACGGAGAAGGTACTTACTATTAGAAAGGGTAAGCGTCTAGGCCATATCGAAGGATATATAAGTAGCGAATATAGTCTTAATATTAATACCGTAGATATAAATAAGGAGTTCTTTTATAAGCTTAATAGCTCGCGATTACCTAAGGAATTCGCTTAATAGATAGTACGCCGTAATAAAGAGACGTTTTACGCTATAAGGGTAAAGATAAGGGAGTTAGAAGAGGATATTAGCTAAGAAGATAAGGTAGCCTAAAACGTGGAAAAGGATATTATAGCTAAGTATCCTACTAACTTCGACCTTACTAACTCTCGAACTAACTTTCGTACGCCCTTTTATAGCGTTAAGAAGCCTACGGATATACTATTTATTACTTCCGAAAAAAGAGTGTATATCTGTAGTAAAGATCCTAAATTCGCTCGATAAGTTAAGTCTACTATCGACAAATATAACGTATTCTGTAATAAGGGTATTGTCCCTATACCTATTAAATAGATAATACGGATTAACCTAGTCGATGGTTGGTAAAGCTAAATTAAGTTTGTAAAACCCTACCTGCTGGGATATAAGGATTACGAGTTCCTTAATAAATATAACGATAAGCTTTATATAGAAGGTAAATAGGTTTTTATAGATAAGCCAACACTACTCGCTTACCCTACGTTTATAGTATAGAGGAAGGCTATACCTAAACTAAAAGGTAAGGTTATAATTAATCTTAGACTACTTAATAAGGTAGTTATCCCTAACGTATACTCTCTCCCTAATTAAGATAATATTATTAACGCGATATAAAGGAAGAAGTATTATACTATTCTGGATACTTTAAGCTTTTTTTACCAACTACTAGTCTACCTAAACTACCGTAATCGTATAGTAATTATTAGTAAGAAAGGCTTAGAAAGGTCTAACGTAGTACTTATAGGTTTTAAGAACTTACCAGCCTTCGTCTAACGATTTATAGACCGTTAGTTTAAAAACTGGCGTTACTTTATTAAAGCCTATATTAACGATATTATTATCTTCTCCGATACTAAGAAGGAGTACCTCTAATATCTCGAGAAGGTACTTAAGATCCTCTTTAAAGCCCGAATATATATTAACGTATAAAAGTTATTTTCCGCCTACCTAGTAGTCTAGCTCCTTAGCTACGTCGTTAACGGTAAAGGAGTTTAGAAAACTAACGATCGTATCTCGGGCTTCTAGAAGATTAAGTTCCCCGATATATTAAAGAACCTTAAGATCTATCTAGATATAGTAGGATAGCTAAGAAGAGGTATCGCTTAGTATAATATAAAAGCTAGCCTATTATAGAAAAGGAAAACTAAAATACTTACTAAAGGACGGGAGAACGGAAAAATCGCGAATAATACGTTAAAGAATACTTATAAATCGTATACCTCGAAGGCTAAGTTTACCCTAACTTTAGTAAAATTAAAGTCGTTCCGCTTACTTTAGGAGCATCTTACCTAGTAATTTACTTTATATTACTATTAACGAAATAAGTATTTATTCTTTAAAATCGATACGTATAAAAAGGCGTACGGCCTATTCGTATTCCAATTCTAAAGGGAATAGGATAGAACTTTAATTCTAAGAAGAGATATTTCTATAAGAGATATCCTTCTTATATATTTCCTTTTTAAAGCTATAACAAATACAGAAAAGGGCTATAGATTAATAAGGGCCGAGATCACCGCTATAGTCTAGGCTGTTAAAAAGTTAAGGAAAATGGTATAATCTAACGTATACCCTTTTAATATCCTAACTAACTATATACCGACCAGCGGTATTATTACTTATATATTACTTAAAACTATAAACCTTGTAAAGGTAAACGTTAAACTTACTAATATAGCTAACTAATTTTCGTAGTTCGAAATTAAGATCTTCTATATCCCTAATATACTTAATATAATCCCTAATATACTTTTAAAGCTACCTACGTTCGAATAAGATAATCCGGAAGTCTAAAACAAAAAGTTTAGCGAGCTAGATAATATCTGGTCGAATATCTTTAACGAAGCCGTATACTACTGGAATATAACAGACAAAACGCCTCTAGTAGGAGAGATAGAGAGCGTAAAACCGGTAATAAGCCCCGAATTTAAAGAGAAGGTTATTAAAAAATACTCGTATAACTCCCGTTATAACTATATTATTAAAGCTTTCCGCGAGAGAGAGGAATTAATAGCGAAGCTAGACGTTTAGACGGAATAGCGTTGTAAAATATAAAGGGAACGAAAAAGAAAGCTAGGCGACTTTAAGGAAACGCCTCTTTAGTATTACCTAAGACTTACGGTTAGCCCGTTTAAGTAGAAGGAGGAACTTCTCTACTATATTAATAACAGTAGTATCTACTACTTATATATCCCTAAGACGTATATCTATAAGATCCTCTATGTCAAGCCCTATAGCTGCAAGGAGGCCTAGCGGCTCCGGCCGGCTCGGAGGCCATGGGAGCCATGGGTGCGGGGAGCCGGAGTCGGAGCGCACCCTACGCGCAGGCGCAGGGGCTAACCTAAAGTAGTTACGTATCGCGTAAGCTACGCGTACGCTAAGTAAGCGCCCCTCTTAAAGTTCGGGTTATAAGGACCAGGCGAGGGCCCCAGACTTAAAGAGGGCTAGAGTTTAATATAACGTCTACCCCCCTCCTATACTACTTCTACGCTACGTACCCGTACTTTATACCTATTTACTCTAACTAGCAAGAATCGGCCCTAACACATTAAACTCTCTCACCCTCTAAGGGAGTTAGACCGTTTAGGGTAGAGATACTAGTTTAGACTAAAAGATTAACGTCCGCGTTAGTCCACGAGCCTACCAACGTAACGGCTACGTAGCAGTCCTAAGATTCGACCCAGACCATTACCTAAGATTCGGTTACCTAAAAGTCCACCTAATAGTCGCTCGGTAATATAACCCAACTTAACCCCACCCAGGGCGGCCTACGTATTTAGTCTTTAATAGGTAGTAGCGGTACCTACGAACCTCCCGTAGGTAACTAAGCCGGCCCCTTGATAGCTGGTCCGGGCCAGAGCGGCGAAGGCGTAGTGGAAAACCTAAGCGCGCGACTTACGGCCCTGGAGGCAGAGGAAGCCAGGGTTAAAGCTAAACTTCGAATTACGGAGAAGGAAGAAGCGATCCGGTAAAAGAGAACCCAACTTACGGCTCTACTACGCCATAACGTTATACCTATGGTATTAGAGCTTCGCCCGCCCGTCCCCCTATTTAACTATATAGCCCTACCTACTACGTTAATTATAGTAACGTAAGCTACGCCTTTTTAAGTCTCCCTCGATCTTACTACCAGGGACCCTACCTCCTACGCCCCGTCGCCCTTTCGCCCTCCGCGCCTAAAGCTCCCGAGCTACGTTAGCGGTAGCTTTACGCTTCTTTAGAACTTTTTATACGACTACCGTATCTAGTTCGAAACAACCGACGTCTTCCGTACTAACTAGGATCAGATCTACTTTACCGTTAGCTATTTAAAAGAAGCCCTTAAAAACGCGTAGGTACGGTACGCTAAGAAGGAGTACCGCTGACGCGGCTTTAACGTACAATTTATATAGCTGGAGTTTACTAAGTTCCTCCAGAACCTCCTTTCCGACTCCCAGTCGCGCTCCTTTATTACAGCTACGTATCTTAATAGTGAAGAAGTTAAATAACGCCCTAACGAGCTGGTATCGACCTTTTACGAACGCTTCCTTAACCTTAAAGCCGATCTACCCGTAGGTATACCGGAGGAGCTACGTATATTACGCTTCTTTAACAAACTACGCCCTAAACTAGGCCTTACTATTAGTAGTACCGCTAAATTCCCCCGGTAGATACGAGACCTTATCAACCTAGCCAGACGAGTGAAAAGTATATAGCGCGTATATAGTACTTCGATATATAAGCAGGCGAAGAAGGTAAACTAACAACCCCACTACTACGGTTACGGCTGCTACTAACAGCCGACGTACGCTACCCCGGCTTCTGTTACGCCGTTAGCCCCTATCGCGCTTATTATCCCTATTACACCTATAGCTAACGGCGCCGCTACTACGCCTGTTACTCTGGTTGTAATACCTACGCCAGCGCTAGCCAGACCTACCCCTACCCTCGAGAGTATCGCCGCCGTAACCTTGGTCGGCCGCTATAGTAATTACGGTAATAACGGTTACCTTTACCGCGTTTGTACTAAGCTAAAGCCGCGCGGCCTTTACTGGACCTACGGACAGCTAAGGTATATATCCACCCTTTACCCCTTAAACCGCTACTGTATCTGTAACCAGAATGGTTACCTGGCTTATCGGTACCCGTAAGTCGCTTACGCGCCCGCCGACGTAGCGGATACGAATAGCGTCCCTCTCGGCGTTAATAGAGTAATAGAGATTAGTTAGGATAAGGAGGGGTAGGTAAAGCGATCCTTAACGATCCGCCTAAAGGTTAGATTGGACTTGTAATGGTAATATATAAAAGGGATCGTGGATTCTGGAGCCGAGGCGAACCTGATTAGTTACTCCTTTTTCGTAGCTTATACGTATCAATCTTATACTTTTAAACCCGGCCCCGAGATAATTACTCTTAATAAGAAGCCCTTGTACGTTTATAGTACCTGCCCCCTCTTTATCCGAACGGCCGATTCCAACGGATTGGCGCGGATAATACGAGTACCCTTCGTAGTCGTCGATATACCGAAGGAAGTAGTGCTCGGTTTCCCCTGGCTGGTACAGGCCGATGAGTCAGGGTGCAGGGTGCACCCTGTATAGCGTTCCCGCCCCTGGGCAGTGGATGTGGCGTTTTGGCCGGCTAAGCTACTAACGCGGTAGTATATTATTCGTTTCTCGCGCCTCGATAGTTTTAGTTTAATCATTAACACCACTTCTCTCTTACGCGCTACAGCAGCCCACGCAACTTAATTACATGCAATTAAGCTTATCGGGCCCTCTGAGCATAGCAAGAAGAGTGAGATAGTTAATTTAATTTGCATCTTTTACCATCTTTACGGCCGAACCCCTGACTTGTACGTCCCACTGTATATGCGTCGAACCGCCTGCTTTAGCAACGACGACCCGTACACACCGATTGGAGTGGGTATAGGGTATTTGTTTAAGGGTGTGGAAACCCCTATTCACCGACCCTATTATCCAGTGGAGCATAGGGATTTGGAGGTTTCCGTTTAAAGAGAAGGATTTTCGCCTAAGCGGGGTACGCGTAGCGAAGGAGGAACTAAAGATAGCGCGTACCATTTTCCAGGCCAGTATATACCCGGTAATGCCAAAGGAGCCGGAGGAAGAGGAGGGGATGGTAACGATGAAAGAGGGCGAGGCGGCTCTTAGTGGTATAGACGTTACGCTTCCGTAGCTCCTATCCGAACATACTAACTTTACTGATATATTCGACCCTAACGGCACGGATAACTTCCCTATCCTCTCCGCGATAGAGTACCTTATCGACCTTGTTAACGGAGTATAGCCCCCGTAGGGCCTAATCTACGCCCTTAGTACGAAGGAGCTGGATATCCTAAGGGCGTAGCTAACCAAAGCGGAAATAAAGGGTTAGATTAGGCTATCTATTAGCCCTACCGGCGCGCCCATCCTCTTTATACTAAAGAAGAGAGGCGAATTACGCCTTGTTATTAACTTCTGTACGCTAAATCGTCTTACCCGTAAGAACCGTACCCCCTTACCCCTAATCTCCGAAATCCTCGACCGTTTATTAGTAGCTAAGATCTATACTAAAATTAACCTTCGTAATACGTACTATCGGGTCCGACTACGCGTTAGTAATAAGTAGAAGACTACCTTTTGTACGTACTACGGCTATTTCAAGTTCTTCGTTATACTTATAAGCCTTACTAACTCGCCTACTACGTTTTAAACCTATATTAACCACACCTTAGCTGGACTGGTTAACTCTATCTATATTATCTACCTGGATAATATCCTTATCTACAGCAACGACCGCGAGTCGTATACGAAGTATATATACTAAGTCCTCGAACGTTTATATTGTAACGACTTATACGCTAACTTAAAAAAGTACGACTTTTACACTACTACCGTAGGCTTCCTCGGCTACGTTATTACCCCTAAGGGGATCTCTATAGAGAAGGAGAGAGTCGAAGCTATTACGTAATAGCCGCTCCCGTAAAGCGTCTACGATATTTAGATCTTTATTAGGTTTACCGGCTTTTATCGTCGCTTTATTCGTAACTATTCCAAGTTAACAGCACTATTAACCGACCTCCTCCGCGGTACTAACCCTTAGCCTTTCCAGCTTATACCCGCCGTACGCGAAACGTTTAAGGACCTAAAGTAACGGTTCTAGGAGGCCCTTATTTTTACGTATTTTAACCCAGACTTACCTACTCGCCTAGAGACCGATACTTCCATACAGGTAGTAAGCGTAGTACTGTTGTAGCTTAGTAATGGCGTATAGTATCCTATTACGTTCCGTTTACGTAAGCTCTCTTAGGCGGAGCGGAACTACGTTACCGGCGATTCGGAGCTGCTTACAATCGTCGATACCTACGATTACTAGCGCCACTACCTCCTTTATACGCCTACGCCAGTATTAATTTTAACCGACTATCTTAACCTTAAGTATTTAAAGACGAAGAAGCGCCTAAGTACGCGGTAGCTACGCTAGAGCGAAGAGCTCGCTATGTATAACTTCGTTCTTAAGTATCGGCTTAGGCCGTAGAACCTAGCAGATAGCCTGTTAAGGAGGCTAGATTATATATATAGAAGGTAGTTAAAGGAGGTAGGTACGTACCCGTTACTTTAGCTAATCGAAACTAGAGTCGGGAAAGGCGTCGCTGTAAACTTATAAAAACCAGGAGATAATACTAAGCTATTAGTACGGCTTATAAGCGTAACGGAGGAGTAAGTAGTAGTAATCCGAGCGGATTCGCGCGCCGTAAGGCCTAATTACGCTTTAAAGTTAGCCGCTAAAGCGCTTAATTTCCCTTTTATTTTAGAGTCCAGAGTTTAGAGTCCAGAGTTTAAGGTCCAGAGTCTAGAGTTATTTCTTTCGCGCGACGTAAGCGCGCCTCCTATAGGTCGCCGACGGAATAGTTAACAGGGATAAGTACCGCTAGGAGGAGGGTAGCTAACTGGCGTAACAAGGTAAGCCAGTGTAGACTTTAGGTCTGGTGAGGGTCTAAAGCTACGTCCGCGCCGGGGTAACGACTCTAAGTACGACTTAAAGCTTTCTGTTAGACTAGTTACCGCTACCCGCCCGGATATAGTAGATAAGTTACTATTATAGGAGCGCCTGTTATAGGTATAAGAGAGAGACCCTTTTGTATAAAGTGGTAAGTAGAAGTAGGTCGGGTATAGAGGACGCGTATGGAAAAGATTAGTAGAGGGTATATTATACTACTAGGGTAAGGTCTTCGTACCGGAGGCTATAAGGGAGGAGATGCTTAAGTACTACTATAACGTAGTAACTACGGGCCATCTAAGAGGCAAGAAGACGATCGTAAAGGTTATACGCTAATACTAGTAGCTAGGGCTTTAAGACGACGTTATTAACTATGTCCGGAAGTATATCTTATACCAGAAGACGAAGCCGCGGTATTATCGCCTATACGGCTTACTCGTAACGTTACCGATTCTATCATCGCTATAGTAAGATATTACTATCGATTTCGTTACTGGCCTCCCTACCTCCATTAACCCCCGTATAAGCAAGTCGAGTAACTCTATCTTGGTTATAGTTAACAAGTTTACTAAGTACGCGCTCTATATCGTAATATATAAAAAGCTTACAGCCTTCGAGTTTACGGACCTATTCTTCCAGTACGTTTTCCGCCCTTTTAGTCTACTAGCGACTATTACTTCGGATAAAGGCTTCCTCTTTACAAGTAAGTTCTGGTTAACTTTATACTCCCACCTTATAATTTCGCGACGCCTAAATACCGCCTACTACCCTTAGACAAACGGTTAGACCGAGAGGTAAAATCAGAACCTGGAATACTACTTACGTACCTTCTGTACCTACAAATAAGCCGATTAGACGTTCCAACTCCTCCTTACCAAGTATACGTATAACAACTTACGGTACTCGGCTACCAGGGACACCCTTACGAACCTCCTTTTCGGTTTCCATCCCCGTAGCCTAACAGACGTACCGGCGGTACGCTTACAAACAGCCCCCGCGGCAGATAAGCGTATAAAAGACCTCCTTAATTAACGTACGACCGTAGCAATACTCCTGGAGATAGCTAATAAGACCTACGAGAAGTAGTATAACCGGAAGCGTTTAGATAAGGCCTTCGAGGTTAACTAATAGGTCTGGTTATTAACGCGTAACTTACGTTAGCGTAAGCCAAGCAGTAAGTTGTCCAACAAGTTTATCGGCCCCTTTTAGATTACGCGCGTCGTAGGCGCTAAAAAGATAGTATATGAACTCGCCTTACCCCCGCGCTACAGAATCTATAATACGTTTCTAATTACGGTATTAGAACCATTCGAAGGGAGCGATAACGACGTAAAGGCGTAACGTAAGACTATTAACGTCGAACCCGAGGAGGAGTACTACGATATAAAGGTAATTCTGGATTATCGGGGCCTAAAGAACAACCGCCAGTTCTTAGTACGATAAAGGGGCTTTACGGTAGACGACGACTTATAGGAGCCGCGTAGGTATATCGATGACGGACCTATAATCCGGGAATACGAAGCTGTTATTTATAAATAATAGTTATAGGCGTAAAAGTAGAGTATATATAGTAGGGAATACGTATAGGCTTATAATTATTGAAAATTACTAACTAAGGCGTAAGGCGCGAAGAACCTATCCGATTTATATAAACGTAGCGTATACGCCGATACTACTCTGTTAATATCCTACGGGATTTTACCTATTTATCCTGTTTTTTACCCGCGTAGCGCGCGCGCCTTACGAACCTACCCACCCTCTTACTTTCTGATAAACTAGTATTTACTATAAGGGTTAGTAAAGCGCGAGAGAAGCGTATACGAAGGGGAGGAACCTATATCAGAGTTAGATACGGAGGCTACCGCCAGAGGTAGCTTATCTTTAGGAATTTGCTGTAAACATTATTAAAAGCGTATAAATAGTGTGGAAGCGTTAGGAACTTACGAGATAGTTAAAGATAACCTCTCCGAGACGCTCGATACGACGTAGGAGCTGGAGGGATATACCCGTAGACGTAGGCGTAGGCGTAGGCGTAGTAGCGGCAACCTACTTACGCTCCTCCTTCTTTTTAAAGGCCCGGAGCTGCTTATTAAGCGTAGTAAACGCCTTATATACGGATAAGTTACGTTTACGCGAGCTGGACTCTCGTACAGCAGTAACTAAGGCCGTAACCAGAGGACGAAGCTACTTAGGCATCTATTTACTAAAGTTAGTAAGAAGCGTTAGCGTAGTATAGGAACGCTGTAGGAAGAGGGGTTACCTATAGGGACATACTTACGGTTAGAACGCGAATAACCGAAATAACGAGCGCTAAAGCTAGCGAGGGTTAGTAAAGCGTACGAGAAGCGCGGAAGTAACGTAGGCGGGCTATACTTATCCTAGGGATAGTAAAGGCCGCTTAGACCTTTGTTTTAAACCTTAGGAACGTACTAATAATATCTATATACCGGAGTTAGCGTAAGCGCGGGCGTAACGCGAGCGTAAGAGGGGACTTATATATGCTCGTTAGGCTCGTCGCCCCGGACTACCGTTTTACCACCCTTACGTACGAACTGTAAATAATGTTAGAGAAGCGCGGGCGTAACGTTAGAGAAGCGCGAACATACTATAGTCGACTCGTTACTATTAGAATTGAGAATAGAAGTAATAGAGCCTGTATCGGAGAGGTAGTCGGAGTAGTTATCGCTATAATCGTAGTTAGCGCGGTAGTAGCGTACGCGTTACGTAGGATTACCAGGGTCGTTACTACTGTTACCAGCCTCCTGGAAGGAAGGGTAGTCCTAGATGACCAGTATATTAAATTCTAAAGGATGTTAGTAGATACTAGTATAGCGTACGCGTTATAAGGGACTATAGGGACTTACGAGTTAAATAACGCTATAAGGGTAAATTTAGCGAATCTAGGCGTAAGGTTAGTAAATCCTATAACAGTAAACGGGCTTAAAAGCGTAAACGTAGGGCTTTCGGAGTATAAGCCTAAAAAGGTAGTAGATAAAGGTAAAGAAGGGGAGAAAGGAAGGGTTAGAGTAATAGAAGCTACCTACTGTTAACTACGTTATTAGGGAGGAAGAGAAGGAAGGAGGAAGTGGAAGGTAGCCGGCTCCGTTAAAATAGAAATTCGGAGCTTTACTTTAGTTTTACAAGCGCGGACGTTACGACGGCGCCGAAGGTAAAGAGCCAAAACGGTTTTTTAGCAGCCCCACTTTCGGATTCTCGCGCGTATACGTAACGCGTATACCTCCGGGACTTAACCCTACAAATCCGTACCCAGCGCCATCACGGCTTTTAACGGCGACGATAAAGACGGCGCCACGCTTCCACCTACGCTTACGCCCCGCGCCAAACGCGCGCCAGCCTAACGAATATAACGTTTTAATCGCCTTAATTCGCTCTATCTAGACGTACGCTTCTTTTTTAAAAATCTGCTTACTACGAGCCACTATAACTGTTGGAAGTTTAAAGCGAATCTCTAAGCGCGGGGTTAAATTCAGGACTATAGCGGGAAGTACGCCGGTAATACGAATACGTACAGGAGACTAGCCGCCTTAACGAAACTACCTTTTCCACCCCGCTAGCCTACAGGTATCGTAACGTTAGCGACGACGACGAGTTTAAGGCTACCCTCCCCTAGCGCTCCTACCTCGTACCTATTTTACGTAGACTCTACGACTATAGGGGAACTACTACTCCGGAGTAAACCCCGGCGATTAAGGTAGTAAGCCCCTACCCGCCCTACGGACCTATAGGCGCCACTACTAGCAGGGTCTGCCGTCCTTCTACGACTGTAATACCAGAGGACGTAACGGGCGCCTATCTACGAAGGAAGGACGTAGGCGTAGTATAAACGTAGCGGAGGACCTAATAAGGATACGCGATAGCTAACGCCAGGATGGAGGATATCGGTATACCAGGGACGGGCTAGAGAGCCAGCGGGGTAGGAACGGGGATATAGGGCGTAGAAGAAGCGGGAGTACCCCGAGGGCGTAAGAGGGCTTAGAAGGTTCCAGGGACGGAACCTAGAAGGAGGGGGACCCTGTTAGGCCCTACAGCTATAAGGAGGCCTAGCGGCTCCGGCCGGCTCGGAGGCTATAGGAGCCATAGGTACGGGGAGCCGGAGTCGGAGCGTACCTTACGCGTAGGCGTAGGGGCTAACCTAAAGTAGTTACGTATCGCGTAAGCTACGCGTACGCTAAGTAAGCGCCCCTTTTGGAGTTCGGGTTATAAAGACCAGGCGAGGGCCCTAGACTTAGAGAGGGCCAGAGTTTAATATAACGTCTACCCCCCTTCTATACTACTTCTACGCTACGTGCCCGCACTCCATACCCATTTACTCTAACTAGCAAGAATCGGCCCTAACACTCTACCTTACCTATAATAATATATACTATTTCGGAGTTTATAAGATACTCGCCGCTTTAAATAATATATACTTTTACTAAAAAACCTAAAACGTTCGTAAGTACGTATAATACTACTTAGTATATAAAACGAACTAGATAGATAGGAACCCTTCTTTAGGAAAGCTTAACCCTATCTACGTATATCTATAACCGTTCTATACTATTACTATAGACTTTATCGGTAGCCTCCCCGAAGTCCTATTACGCGTTATAATATAATAGATAAAAGGATATAATACCCTTAATATAGTATGTATAATAACCTGTAAGTTTAGTAAGAAGACCTTACTCTTAGTAGGATACTTTACTTATATAGCCGCGGAATAGATAAAGATACTAATTTATATACTTTATATATACGACTGGGGAATCCTAGTTCGTATAATTAGCAATAGAGACCCGAAATTCGTATTAGTAATTTAGAGAGAGATCTTTACTATTCTAGTAGTATATTTTCTCTTCTTAATAACGTACTATACCTAGACGGATAACTAGTTAGAGAGAATAAACCAGATAGTAGAAATCTACCTCTACTACTATACATTTAGTAACCCCGATATAGCCTGGGTATATATTCTTGGCGTAATCTAGCATAATATTAATAATAGCCTAGTAGTAACTATTAGATGGTTACTAAACGAGCTAGTCCTCGGATTTAAGCTACGGTTTATTATTAACCTCCTTACTAAGAGCTAGGGTAAGTAGGTTACTAATAAGACCTTTAAAGCTTTACGCTCCTACTACTAATAGAAGGTAGTATAGCTAATAGATATTACTAGCGCCTTATCCAAGATAAAGTACGACGATAAGTATACGCTAATAAAGTTTAACGTTAGTAAAGAGGTATACCTCTGCCTTAGAAAAGGCTACTACCTCCTAGGTAAGCTAAACCGTAAGCTTTCGCCTTAATAGCTTAGCCTATTTAAGGTTATCGGGAAGATAGGTAACCTTATATACAAACTCGATTTCCTAAGCTTTTAAAAGGTCTACCTAATAGTATCGATAGCTTACCTTTAAAGGCTAACCTAAAAGGCGAACCCTTTTAGTAGGGAAGTATCTTAGCTAGGTTTAATTAAGGTAGACGGCTAAGAGGAATTCGAGATTAAACGATTCGTAGACTATCGTATGGAGTAGCGTGGAAAATCGCCGATAATTAAGTTCCTTATCCGTTAGAAAGGATAGGAGTAGAAGTACGATACTTAAGAGTTAAGATAGGAGTTAATGGCTAATGTAAGAGAGATAGTCGAAGGGTACGAGGCTAGGAACCTTATTAACCTAAAAGCTTTAATTAAAGAGAGGTAACGTAAGAGGGAGGAAAAGAAAGGCTAAGTACTACGGAGAGTAACTAGATAAAGAAAGTAGGAGTATTTAGGCTTAAAAAAGCCTTTATAATAAGGCTATAGCTTTCCTTTATATCTTTATAACGTTTCCTCTTACTACTAAGTAGTTCTAAACGGCTTTAATATTATAGTTTAAGTTTCCTACGTAAAAAGTATTTTTATTTATATTTTTCCTTCCATTTCCAACAAAAATATAGCTAAAACCAAGGCTATATATATACTTTTTAGTTCGTTATTACCTTTTAGCCCAAACTTCCGTACCTGTTTTAAAAAATTTCAACCTATATAAAATACTAACCTTTTTATCTTCGTAATTATATTATACCTTTATTAGACCTTTACTATTTCTACGTTACGAAAGCGTTCTTTCTCCCTTCGCGTTAAGCGTTAATCCGAATACGCGTACGCTATTAATTACTACGTGGCTATTACCAGATAATATAAGTACCTGCCCTTAACTTAAGTAACCTTCGCTTTATTGTTATAGCTATAATTAACGACGAAGAGCTAGCTACGACTAGTAACGAGAAGTAAGGAGAGCTTTAGGTAGAGACTAATAAATATATAAGCGAATAAGAGCTTGACGTCTTTAAAGACCTTATTAATAATAACGACTTAGTTAATAACGACGACTCGGTTAATAACGACGACTTTATTAATAATAACGACGGTATTAGCTTAGATAATACTACTATTAACGGTAACGCCGTTAGCTAAGCTAATAAGGAAGAGGATTACGAGGAAATTAAGGATATAAGCGTAATAATCGTTATTAGCTACTACTAGCCTAAAACGGCGCTTCCTTTTACGATAGGCTTAGTAAAGTATATTCCGTCCGCGATTAAGAAGATAAATAAGAAGATATAAAGGGCTATCGAGGACTGTATATTTCTGGAAGGTATTATTACCTATAAAGGGCTTAACTTTACAATATCGAAGGACGCCGTTAGTAGGCTAAAGAGGACTATAGTCGCGGAGTGTAAGCGTTTTGTTAATATAGCGTACCTTTTTATCGAGTATAACGGCGATAAAACGATTAAAGACGACGAGTATCTCGACTATATTAGCGATAATAACCTCCTTTATATCGTAAAATTACCTTATAAAGAGCTATAGCGAATTGTTATTTTTAATACTAAGCTTATAATTACTTAGGTAAAGAACGACGACGACGAACTATTAAATCTAGTCCTATTCTTAGTTCTATCCGGAACGACGATCGACGTAGACTTATATAAGGCCTTATACGAGCCTAACTATGTTACGTTTAGCCTATTTAAGACCGCGCTTACGGAGAGGAATCCCTTAAGCGACCTAAACCTTTATTTAATAAAGAAAAGGGTAATCTAATAGCCTTAAGGTTATTGTAAGAAGGTAGCGGAGTTCTACGCTAATATTACGTATAAGACTAAAGACGTAGATAAAAACGGCGTCTTTATTATATATAAAGCTAGTCTTAACTTAGCTACCGATAAGGATGTAAAGAAATAGGACTATTACGAGATTCGCTTAGTAAACTGGTATATAATACTAGTAGGATTATTAGCGATAAAATACTTATAGTTTGTATAGTTTATCTAAGGCGCGGCGTATCGTCTTAAGCTAGATAAGGACTTTATCTACTAAGATATTATTAAGGAGGGCCGAATATCGCTACTTAAGATCTGTACGCGGTACTACCTGTAAGATATCTAAGATAAGAGAAGGTACGTAATTATTAATAGCGAAGGTACGAAGGAGGAGAAGGACGAGAAGATAAAGAGCCTTAATAAGACTTACTTAATTACGGAGAGAAGATAGGTAAAGGAAGTAGTATTTATTGCTTTTAAGGATAGCCAGCCCCTATTACTTAAGACAGGAAGTATTTACGTTAGCTTTAATAATATACCCCTAATAAAGGACGAGTTATACCTTAAGGATACCGAAGGCGTAGCCTTAAACGAAGATAAGATTAAGCTTAGCGAATATAAGTAGCCTTTTAAAAAGGATAACCGTAACGCTATTATTAATCTCGACGATAGTAACGATAATATTTACTTAATCCTTTTAATAAATAAGAGAAAGCCTTAGCCTACGGTAACGCCTAATAAGTTAATACTTACGCTAATAAAGCCTAAGTCTATTAATACGTTAAGTAAGCCTAATACCGTATAGAAGACGTTTACGTCTACGCTAAGTAAGCCTGCCGTTACGAGAGCCAGAGCTACCCTATTAGCTTAAGAAGTAAAGAAAGCCGTTAAATTTACGGAGGACTATATAAATATAGATATCGATAGCGACTATAACAAGTCTAACGATATTAAATCCGACGGGGATAACTTTACGGTAATAGCGGGTAAGAGAGCCTACTTCCCGGGAGAATGGTAAAGAATAGTAGTATATACGATTAGGAAGAAGAAGGAGTCTATTACGGTAGATTAGGCTATATAACTAACGAGGGAGAAGCTTTCTAAAGGGAAGCTACTTAAGGATACCCTAATAAATATTAAGAGTATTTTCTAGAACGCGGTAACGATAAAGGGCCGTAATAAATCGTACGTAAATAATAACTTCGTCTAAAGTACTATAAGGTTTACATACGCGGCGTAAGTAAAGTAAACGAACGGCGAAGAGGATATATAGCTACCCCCTAAAGTTATATTCCTGGCTATTAGATTTTATAATCCCGTAAACGTATCCTCTATAAATAAAACTCTAAGCGGATACATTTTAGATATAAATAGGGCGGACCTTCTTTAAATTAAGGAGTTTTACTATAACGCTTTCTTATCCTAAAACCCTAAAGGCTACGGCGGAGAGTATATTATTATAGCTATTAATAACCATCTCGATAAGACCGTTAAAAAGGCTAGGTATACGATTAATAACGAGTATAAGAAGCGAATCGATAAGCTCGAGAAGCTTGTCGCTATATAGAATAAGGATACTATAAGGATTAATAACCTTGAAGCGTAATTCTTCGCCTTTAGAGAGATAGTAATAGATAGGCTTAATAAATTTACCGAAAAGGATAATCTGGATAAGGCTAAGGATAAGATTAATAAGTAAGATAAAAGGGTACTTAAGTTAATAATGGGTATAAAGGAGTTAAAAAAAGTAAGCAAGGACTTATTTATAAGGATTAAAGCCGCGTAAACTACGCCGTAGGCCTAGCTAGCTTCCGCTATCGCTACCGTTTTACCCTAGATCGCGAAAACGACTACGCCTATATTAGCTAAAACTATAAGAAATATTCCGAGACCCGTTACGACTACCGCGTTAGCTAAGCGAAAGAATAACGATAATATAGATAAGGAGTCGGTAAAGAAGGACTGGATATAGGCGAAGAAGCGTAAGATAGAAGAGTAGATAGGTAAAAACAAAGGTAAGGGTAATTAAAGGGAGGAAGGATAATAAGGATAGGAGCGTTACTCTTATACTACGCGTAGCTTTTCCTATTTTCTATTTTAAATAATATAACCTCCGGGCTAATCCTCGAGGACGAGGAGATCTCTCTCCTCGGCCGCGGGGAGATATTACGGTAAAAATATACTAGTTAGAGTAAGTAGACTAATAAGAGGAGAGCTATCCCCCTACGTATACGTACTACCTTAACTATTATTAAGGTAGGCTATTATAGAGGGAACTCTCCTCCAGTAGTAATTAAGAGTTACCTATTAACTAATACTTAGAGTATAATATTACTTATATGCCTTATACTTTAGGTAGTTTACCTTTACCTTGTAATCGTTTATCTATACTAAGTTATCGGGATAAATCCTAACATTTCCGTAAGTTTATAACTAGTTTTATAATATTTTATCGTTTTACTTTAGTTAAAGATAAAACCATTAAGGGGTATATTCGCGTTAAGCTTGTAGATATCGTTTTTTAAGACGCGGATAGAAATAGAAAAAAACCGTTATTAGTTTTAAATATAATACGGTATCTACTATAGTAAATCGGTATTATATAACGTTAATATATATATTTTTTACGTTATAAAAGTTACTTAAAGTTAATAACTATTAAATTCTTCCTAATAATTAACTATTTTACTAATTTTACTCGATAAACAGTTTACTACCCAGGACCTAGATATAAATACGTTAATTTATATTTTATTAAATTATATTAGTAGAATAGATAAATAAATCTAAAAATGTTACAACCTATACCTAAAGGGGTTAAACTACAAAGCAGTACGCTAAAAGAGTACTTATTAACAGTAGGGAAATAAAGGTTACATAAGGTCCAGACGGGTAGTTACCGTCTTACAAAGTATTTTACAAAAAGCTTAAAGAAAGTACTTACAAGATTATAAACAGGAATATATAATTACTTACGTAAGAAATAAAAATAGTTCCTTACATAAGGGGTACTGTTACGGGAGTTAGTTAGACCAAAGAGACAAGGCTGCGATAGGGTCTGTACTAGATTGTGGAAAATATCGAAGATACAGGAGGAAGGGTTATAAGGCCTGTCCGACTGTATCTGCGAATCTATCTAGTAGGGTAGCGTGCTGATAAGTTAATAAGGCTGATAAGGCGATAAGGCCTACAACCACCACCCATTATAGCATATGTCGTAATAGATACGGTCTCTCTATCTATATAAGAAACTATCTAGGTACTACGATAGCTAGTATATTTAGTCCCGACGTCCTAAAACTTCGGGACCCCGGGACTGTACAGGTATCCCGATATCCCGCCCCCCCGGGACTACGGGACCTTTCTAATTAGTTGGCTAGGACCTACGGGTCCTGTCCCTAATAATTGGCTGCTAGTGGCTGCCCTAGGCTGCTACAGCCTAATGTCGTAACCTGGGTTATAACAAAAAAGCTTTTATAAAATTCCTAACTTCGAAACTTTAAACCCTAAAGACTTTCGATCTTTTTCGTCTTCGTTACCTAAATCGTCCTACTCTTTTCTATTCAAGTTACTCCTTTTACGTTTTTTTCGGCTATCGCTATCCAAAATCCGGAGATTTAAAGCTAGGGAGTTCGATTAGTTCGGACTAGCCGAGGGCTTAAAATACAGTTCTATAGAAACCGCTATATCGCTTAAGTATAAGGATTTATCTATAGCTCCGGGTATATCGTTTAACAAAATAGTTCTGTTTTAAAAAAAAGTATACTTTACCCTATACTTAGCTTTGTAAAAAAATACTCCCGACGTAAATCGAACTCGCTACCTCTCGCCTCCATATCGCTATTACTATCTTACCGGTACTACGAAACCCTTATCGGCAGTGCCGAACCTTGATTACGAGCAGGGATAAAAGGCTAGCCGTAGGAGCTCGCTCCTACTGCTCTTCCTTCCTCCATCGCACCAGCTATTCTGTCCAGCACCTTAAAATTACCACCTATTACATCGCCTACCAAGTATTGTAGGCATCTCCTAATTACTACCAATCTTTACCGTTAACTACCTTTAACAAGATACCCGAAGTAAAAGCCCCGGTTTATAACGATACTACAACAACTATTACAACAAAGCGGCCGGTTCTTTCGAAAGAATAAGCCTTAGTAATTCGGTATTACCTCCTAAAAGGCCCGAATATACCCGTCGAGCTCCTCGATAACGAGGAACTCTTAGCTGTCGTTAAGGACGGCTATATCTTATCTAGGATAAAGAGGAAGGAACTAAAGAAGGGATTCTTAAAGGATGTAAGACGTTTCTACGAGGTAGATAATGTTATAAAGGTTTGGATCGACTAGGTAATCCGAATAAGGAAGTTCGTAAAGACGTATTAATTAGATAATTAAATCCTTCGCGTCGATAAGTATATTATTGTATCTATATTAAAGAATACCTAGTATAATACTTAATTATACTATACCCGATTATATTATACCTAATTATACTATACCCGATTACATTATACCTGATTGTATTATACCTCGATTATCCTAATTGTTTCTGTAAAGCCTTGTACTGGATAGCTCCGGGTATTTAAAAGAAAAGCTAGCTACTAACAGCTTTAATAATATCTTAAATATTCTCTCGTATAATAAACTTCTTTAAGTTTTTAAGAGTAGGATAAGTTTTAGAGTTAAGTAAATCTATTCCTAACTATATCGTTTAATAAAATAGTTTTATTCTAAAAAAAAGTATACTTTACCCTATATTTAACTCTATAAAAAAAAATACTCCCGACGTAAATCGAACTCGCTACATCTCGCTTTTATATCGCTATTACTACCTTACTAGCACTATAAAACCCTTATTAGTAGTATTAAACCTTAATTATAGGCGGAGATAAAAAGCTGGCCGTAGAAGCTACTCGCTCCTACTACTCTTCCTTCCTTTATCGTACTAATTATTCTATCCAGTACTTTAAAATTACTACCTATTACATCGCCAATAAATAAGGGTTTCTACACTCTTAAATAAATACCCTACACCTACTTTAATTAGTATATACGGGTCGTCGTTACTAAAGTAGGCGGTTCGACGCGTATATAGTAGGACGTATAAGTTAGGGGTTCGGCCGTAAAGATAGCAAAAGATGTAAATTAAATTAACTATCTTATTCTTCTTACTATACTTAAAAGGCCCGATAAGTTCAATTATACGTAATTACGTTACGTAAACTGTTATAACGCGTAAGAAAGGAGTAGTATTAATATCTAAACTAAAACTATTAAGGCGCGAGAAACGAATAATATACTACCGCGTTAGTAGCTTAGCTAGCCAAAACGCTACATCTACTACCTAAGAGCGGAAATATTATATAAGGTATATCCTATACCCTAACTTAAACTTCCTTTTAAGCTTATAATAGCTCCTATAAATAGGCTCGATAACCTTTTACTATCTAAAGTCCAATCCTATCCCTTAGCCTATAAATTACCCCTAACTATAGTCTTCCGTTACCCTTTAGCTTTTACTTATAATACTAGATATAACTAACCGCGATATTATCGGGTAGTAAGTCGATTAGCGCGGCTTATAAGCCGCTTATTAAAGGATTAAGCAGCTACCGCCCTTTTCTAAACTACCCTTTCTATTATTCGTTTAGCTACTACGTAAGCCGCTTAACCGTAAAAGTTAGTAGTATATTTAAAGGATAAGTACCAAGCTGGAGATACTCGATACTTAAATAAGGGTACTTCCCTAGTCCTTATAATTCGTAAAGTAATCGTAAACGGGTTATCTAACCTAATACTAAGAGACTAAAATAGGTACTATAGCTAAAGATAACGAAACGTTACTAGCGTAAGAATAACGGAAGAAGGGTTTAATAAAGAGCTTAAAGTAATCGATATACAGTCCGGATAGGGTATTATATAATCTTAGTAAGGGGTATTAAACGACTAAGGTTAGGGTTACTAAAACGTACTTATTTAAGGCGACTAACGAAAGCTTATACTTAAAGTAAGATTATTTATATTAATATCAGAATAGGTTAAGGTAATATTTAAACGAGCTTAAACGGATAACAGTATTAATTAATAAGATACTTAATCTTACTCCTTAAAAAAGGGGTAGCTTAGGTTTATAAACGTTAAGGTTAAGTTATTTATAAATTTCTTTCTAGTATAAGGTTTTACAAAAATAATTAGGATAATTAAGGTATAATATAATTAGGTATAATATAATTAGGTATAGTATAATCGGGTATAATATAATTAGGTATAATATAATCGGGTATTATACTAAGTATCCTTTAATATAGTAATATACTTATCGATACGAAGTCTTAACAGGATTTAATTATCTAATTAATACGTCTTTACAAATTTCCTTATTCGGATTACCTAGTCGATCTAAACCTTTATAGTATTATCTACTTTATAGAAACGTCTTACATCCTTTAAGAATCCCTTCTTTAGTTCCTTCCTCTCTATCCTAGATAAGATATAGCCGTCCTTAACGACAGCCAAAAGTTCCTTATTATCGAGGAGCTTAACGGGTATATTTAGGCCTCCTAGGAGGTAATACCGAATTACTAGGGCTTATTCTTTCGAAAGAACTAGCCGCTTTACTATAATAGTTATTATAGTATCGTTATAAACCAGGGCTCTTACTTCGGATATTTTATTAAAGGTAGTTAGTAGTAAAGATTAGTAGTAATTAGGAAATACCTACGATACTTAGTAACGTAGGCGATATAATAAATAGTAATTTTAAAGTATTAGATAAAATAACTAGTACGATAAAGGAAGGAAGAGTAGTAAGAGTAAGTAGCTTTTATAACTAGCCTTTTATCCTTACTTATAATTAAAGTTCGGTACTACTAATAAAGGTTTCGTAGTTTAGTTTACTTTAATAGGCTGGCAAGGTAGTAATAGCGATATAAAGGCGAGAGGTAGCGAGTTCGATTTACGTCGGGAGTATTTTTTTATAAAGCTAAGTGTAGGGTAGAGTATACTTTTTTTTAGAACAGAACCATTCTATTAAACGACGATATACTTTATAAACGTTTTCCTTTTATCTTTAAATCTTTTCTTCTCCTATCTCTTAACGTCTTACCTCGGTATTCTTTCGGTATTACTTTATATATCGTTAATATTGGTATCGTTTAGTTATATTTAAAGCTAAGGTATACTACCTATTATCGTCGGTAATCGCTATTATTTAAGGGAAACGGTATCGCGTCGCGTTAGTAAAAGGCCTTCGAATCTTCCGGCTAGAAAAGCTAGGCTATATAGCTATCCGGTATAGTTTACTATTTAAATAAGGGTTTTAATACCCTTAAATAAATACCTTATACCTACTTTAATTAGTATATACGGGTCGTCGTTACTAAAGTAGGCGGTTCGACGCGTATATAGTAGGACGTATAAGTTAGGGGTTCGGCTGTAAAGATGGTAAAAGATGTAAATTAAATTAACTATCTTACTCTTCTTACTATGCTTAAAGGGCCCGATAAGTTTAATTATACGTAATTACGTTACGTGGACTGCTATGGCGCGTAAGAGAGGAGTGGTATTAATATCTAAATTAAAACTATTAAGGCGCGAGAAACGAATAACATACTACTACGTTAGTGGCTTAGCCGGCCAAAACGCTATATCTACTACCTAGGGGCGGGAACGCTATACAGGGTATACCCTGCACCCTAACTTACTAAGTATCGTAAATATCTTCTAATTACTACTAATCTTTACCACTAACTAATAACCTTCGACTAAATACCTAAAGTAAGAGCTTTAGTTTATAACGAAACTATAACTATTACGGTAAAGTAGCCTATCCTTTCGAAAGAACAGGCCTAGGTAATTCGGTATTACCTTTAAAGAGGCCCGAATATACCCGTAAAGCTTCTCGATAATAAGGAACTTTTAGCTATCGTCGAAGACGGCTATATCTTATCTAAGATAAAGAGTAATAGACTAAAGTAAGGATTCTCGAAGGAGGTAAGATACCTTTACGAGGTAGATAATATTGTAAAGATCTGGATCGATTAGGTAATTCGGATAAGGAAGTTTGTAGAGGAGTATTAATTAAACCCGTTTCGCGTCGATAAGTATATTACTATATTTATATTAAAGGATACTTAGTATAATACCTAATTACACTATACCTAATTACATTATACCCGATTATACTATACCTAATTACATTATACCTAGTTATACTATACTTAATTACATTATACCCCAATTATATTAGGATTTATCCCGATAACTTAGTATAGATAAATAATTACAAGGTAAAGGTAAACTACCTAAAGTATAAAGTACGTAAGTAGTACTATACTCTAGGTACTAGGTAATAGGTAACTTTTAATTACTCCCGGAGAAGAGTTCCCTCTACAATAGCCTACCTTAACGGTAGTTAAGGTAGTACGTATACGTAGGGGGATAGCTCTCCTCTTATTAATCTACCTACTCTAACTAGTATATCTTTACCGTAATATCTCCTCGCGGCTAAGGAGAGAGATCTCCTCGTCTTCGAGGATTAGCCTAAAAGTTATGTTATTTAAAATGGAAAACAGGAAAAGCTACGCGTAGTATAAAAGTAACGCTCCTATCTTTATTATCCTTCCTCCCTTTAATTACCCTTACCTTTATTCTTACCTATCTACTCTTCCATCTTACGCTTCTTCGCCTATATCTAGTCCTCCTTTACCGACTTCTCGTCTACGCTATCGTTATTCTTTCGCTTAGCTAACGCGGTAGTCGTAACGGGTCTCGGAGTACTTTTTATAGTTCTAGCCGATATAGGTATAGTCGTTCTCGCGATCTAGGGTAAAACGGTAATGATAACGGAAGCTAGCTAGGCCTACGGTATAGTTTACGCGGCTTTAATCCTTATAAGTAAGTCTTTACTTACTTTCTTTAGCTTCTTTATACCCCTTATTAACCTAAGTACCCTTTTATTTTACTTATTAATCTTATCCTTAGCCTTATCTAGGTTATTCTTTTTAGTGAATTTATTAAGCCTATCTATTACTATCTCTCCGAAGGCGAAAAACTACGCTTTAAGGTCGTTAATCCTTGTAGTATCCTTACTTTATATAATAACGAGCTTTTCGAGCTTATTAATTCGTTTCTTATACTCGTTATCGATTATATACCTGGCCTCCTTAACGGTTTTATCAAGATAGTTATTAATAGTTGTAATAATATACTTTCTACTATAGCCTTTAGGGTTTTAAAACGAGGAGGCGTTATAGTAAAACTCTTTAACTTAAAGAAGGTCCGTCTTATTTATATTTAAAATATATCTGTTTAAAGTTTCGTTTATAGGGGACGCGTTTACGGGATTATAAAATCTAATAGCCAGGAATATAGCTTTAGGGGGTAGCTGTACGTCCTTTTCGCTATTTATCTACTTTACCTATACTATATATACGGACCTTATAGTACTTTGGACGAAGTTATTATTTACGTACGATTTATTACAGCTCTTTATCGTTACCGCGTTTTAGAAAATACTTTTAATATTTATTAGGGTATCTTCGAGTAGCTTCCCTTTAAGGAGTTTCTTCTTTACTAGTTATATAGCCTAGTTTACCGTAATAGACTCCTTCTTCTTTCTAATCGTATATACTATTATCTTTTATTATTCTCCTAGGGAGTAGGCTCTCTTATCCGTTACTACCGTAAAGTTATCCCTATTGGATTTAATATCGTTAGACTCGTCGTAGTTATTATCGATATCTATATTTGTACAATCCTCCGTAAATTTAACGGCTTTCTTTACTTCTTAAGCCGATAAAGTAGCTTTAGCTCTTATAATAGCGGGCTTATTTAGCGTAGATATAGACGTCTTCTACGTAGTACTAGGTTTATTTAGCGTATTAATGGACTTAGGCTTTATTAACGCGGACGTTAGCTTATCGAGCGTTACTATAGGCTAGGGCTTCCTTTTATTTATTAAAAGGATTAGGTAAATATTATCGTCGCTATCGTTAAGATTAATAATAACGTTACGGTTATCCTTCTCGGAAGGCTATTTATATTCGCTAAGCTTAATCTTATCTTCGCTTAAGGCTACGCCTTCGGTATCCTTAAGGTACGATTCGTTCTTTATCGGGGGTATATTATTAAAGCCGACGTAGATACTTCTCGTCTTAAGTAGTAAAGGCTAGCTATCCTTAAAAGTAGTAAATATTACTTCCTTTACCTATCTTCTCTCTGTAATTAAGTAGGTCTTATTAAAGCTCTTTATCTTCTTATCCTTCTCCTCCTTCGTACCTTCGCTACTAATAATTACGTACCTTCTTTTATCTTAGATATCTTATAGGTAGTACTATACGTAAATCTTAGGTAGTAATATTTAGCCTTCCTTAATAATATCCTGGTAGATAAAGTCCTTATCTAGCTCAAAACGATACGCCGCGCCTTAGGTAAACTATACGAACTATAGGTATTTCGTCGCTAATAATCCTACTAATATTATATACTAGTTCGCTAAACGAATCTTATAGTAGTCTTATTCTTTTATATCTTTATCGGTAGCTAGGTTAAGACTAGTTTCGTATATAATAAAGACGCTATCTTTATCCGCGTCTTTAGTCTTATACGCGATACTAGCGTAAAACTCCGTTACCTTCTTACGATAATCCCGGGACTATTAGATTACCCTTTTCTCTATTAAGTAGAGGTCTAGGTCGCTTAAGGGATTCCTTTCTATAAGCGCGGTTTTAAATAGGCTAAACGTAACGTAGCTAGGCTCGTATAAGGCCTTGTATAGGTTTACGTTAATCGTCGTTTTAGGTAGAACTAAGAATAAAACTGGATTTAGTAGTTCGTTATCGTCGTTCTTTACCTAAGTAATTACGAACTTAGTATTAAGGATAACGATTCGCTATAGCTCCTTATAAAGCGATTCTACGATATAAAAGAGGTTATTATCGTTAATATAATCGAGATACTTATCGTCTCCGATCGTCTTATCGCTGTTATATTCGATAAAAAGGTACACTATATCGACGAAATATTTACATTTCGCGACTATAGTCCTCTTTAACTTACTAACGGCGTCCTTCGATATTATAAAGTTAAGCCCCTTATAAGTAATAATACCCTCTAGAAATATACGGTCCTTGATAACCCTTTATATCTTCTTATTTATCTTTTCGGTCGCGGACGGAATACGCTTTACTAGGCTTATTGTAAAGGGAAGCGCCGTTTTAGGCTAATAGTAACTAGTAACGATTGTTACGCTTATATCCTTAATTTCCTTATAATCCTCTTCCTTATTAGCTTAGCTAACAGTATTACCGTTAGTAGTAGTATTATCTAAGTTAATACCGTCGTTATTATTAATAATTATTATTATATTTCTTATTCCGTTTAGCTTATAGCTATTCTATATAGAAATACGGTCCCTCTTCTTAATCTCTTTTACCGCGCGTACGGGTCTCTGTACGAGGTCTGGTCGACCTCTTTCTTTAGTCTTTATCCATCCAAAATGTTAGATCTCGTTTATCCAGCTTAGTGATAAAGGAGTTTTTACCTATTTAGGCGCGTATTATAAAGGAAATATATATACGGATATATATATATATATATAAGGGCGGCGTCCTCTCTTCCCTCTTACGGTCCGCCCTCGTTACTATATCTGTTACTTATTGTATGTTTTTGCTAGTATTTTAATGTTTATATATCCTTTATTCTGGAGCTTAGGCTGTAAGGCCTAGCCCTAGGGTCTTGGCCGGCCCTACTTTCGGGGGGCTTTACTTTTCCCGATCCAGCCGCTTACTAACTTATTTAATCGGCCTTCCACTTCCTCTAGGACTCTCCCTTCTTCTCTTTTTCTACCTTTTCGCCAACCTTCTTTTACCCCCTCCCTCCTTTACCAACTAACTTTTTCTATCTCTACTCTGCTTCGCCCCGGCTTCGGCTATTTAACTACTCTTACTATAGCTCCTACTTCTGGTTCTACGGGCGGTATTACCGCCTCCGCTCTCTCTTTAGCCCGTAAGCGTACCGTTTCCGCCTCTTCCCCTGCTATAGCTACTAATTCGACTCCTATTAAGAAGAGGTCGAAGCTAACTAAGGCCGACCTTAAGGTTAAGAACGCTCGCCTTAAGTAGGCTTTTCTTACGAAGACTGTAAAGGCGGTTATCGATTCGTAAGTCCTTGTCTCTATTTCTTCTTCGGTCCTTTCTCTTATTAATTTCGTCTAGTAATATATTAGTTCTTTATAAGCTATCTTACTTTACCTACGTTACGACTCTTAGTAAGGCCTTCCTTAGTATTAAGTTCCGCCTAGGCTCTGCTCGTCCTTATTAAAAGCTTTTTAGCTAGATTAAGTGTAAGAATTACTAGCTTGTTCGCGGCTAGTATATTTTTGTAAGTCGTTTCTTTCCTTTCTGCCTATTTTCTCTCCTACTTCTGGCTAACTTTATTTAGATTCCTTTAGATCTTTAGTTTTAGGTAGATAAATATAACTCCCTTTTAGCTAAGCTTAAGAGGGCCTACGTCGCTTTTTCCGATAGTTCTCCCTAAGGTTTAAAGTCCTACTTTCTAAGCGCGTAGAACGCGTTAAAGCCTCTTCTTCGGACCGCTCGCCAAAACGTTAACGCTAGTTAAGTTCCCGCTTCGGCTTTTATTATTAATCTAACCGGCGTCGCTTCTCTTTTAGCTCCTATCTTAACCGCTACCTTAGCTCCCTTAGCCCTTCCCCTCGCTCCTACTTCCTTCGCTCCTACTTTTAGTATTAGCCTAGGTTCTTCCGTCGCTTAGTCTTTTAGCGGTCTTAGTAGCGGTTTTTACGGCGCTTTTCTCCCTAACGTTAGTCTACTTTCGGAACTTCTTCGTCCGAATTTCGACTCCCTCTTCTCTAGCGTTCGTAATGTTATTACTCCTTTTAAGGCTTAGGTTAGTACCCTTCTAGACGTCTAGGTTTATCCCCTTTTCTCCTTCTCCTTCTATACTCCTTCTAACCTCCTTCTTCCAGTAGTCCTTTATCTTTCGCTCTGTTAAGCTTAAGTAGCTTATTTAAGGTCTCGTTAGTTACGTTAAGGATATTAGCGATCTTATTTAAGAGCTTGCTAATCGCGCTAACGACGACGCTTCTTTAGAGCGAAGTAATAACGGGAGCTTTGTTATCCTTAATTATAAATTTAAGCTAGAGGTTGATTCTGATAGTAAGGTTTCTGATAACGATTCTGGTTGTAATAGTAATAGTAGTACTAATGGCGGTAATATTGCTAATAACTTTACTAATCTCTTCGAGTAGTAGTTAGCTACTCTTATTAACCTTAGGCCTTTTTTATAGTATACTCTATCCCTCTAACTAGGTTATTTTCGCGTTATTTTCCTCTTAAGTCTTACGCCTCCTTAGTAGTAGTTAGCTAGGTAACTGTAAAGAGAGCTTTTCTACCGCCTTCTTCTCTCTATACTTATACCTCCTTTAGTCCTATTCCTAGTCTCCCTCCCTTAAGTTTTCTTTCCTCCTGTAAGTACCTTTCTGTTTTTTCTCTTTACTATATATACCTCGTTTCGCTTTCTAACCTTTTTATCTCTTTCCTTTTCGTCCTTCTCGAATTCCTTATTTAGTAAGTACTTCTTTAGTCTCCTAGTCTTTATTAGCTATATTACTACCCCTTACGCGATTTCTTATCTCTCTAAGGCCGCCCTTATATTATACCTATCTATTACCAGCTCCCTTATCTCCAGGCTTTATCTCTCCTTCTCCTACTTTTCGTACCTAAAGACTACGTATAGCGTAGTTTCCTCTTTATAACCTCTTTTATACCTTAAGGAGTTTACTCCTGGTACCTTTATCTTAAATAGGAAGACGTTAAGTCCTATCGCTCCAGTCTTTATCTACGTAAGTATAAAGCTTTTCGCTTTCGATATCTTCGTATATAGCTGTATAGGTAGCGTCGTCTTTCCTTTAGCTATTACGAAGAGGTTTACGGCCTTAATATTTCTCGGGTTTCTGGCCGTCGACTTTCCCTTCTTTTTCTCCCTTCTTTAGTACCATTTTATAAGCGTTAATTCCTTCGCCTTTAGTTCGTACTAAGGCGGTAGCTATAGCTTGTACGGTTTTAGTTATTCCGGTTTTAGGCTGGTAGGTATGTAAGCTTTTAGCTACTCCTTAGCCTACTTTATCTTAGTTAATCTACTGTTTTTTAGTAGCTTCTTTGGTCGTAGCTCTACCCTTTCTCTACCCGTTTTAGTTCTCCTTATCTTTAGAATTAATACTACCTTTAGCCTAAGCTTCTTAAGAAATCTCGTTATTCCCGTTTTGTAAAATCTTTACTCTGTTTTTACTACCTACTATAATAGGTATAGGTCGATTAGCGGGTACTATATTTCCGTTTCTATATTCCTAATAGGGGCGGCTTTATACGCCTCTATTACGGTCCTTAGGTACTTTAACTACGCTATATCTACTACTTTAGCTATTCCCTTTAGTATTCCCCTTATCGCTATTAAGGTATGCTATAATGTAGCCGCGTATAAGATTACGCTTCGGATTACCTTTATATAGATCTTACGTACTTTAAGTAGCTTAACCCCCTAAGTCTTCCCGGTAAGTCTTAATAGTACTAGTAACTACGTCTAGAGCTTCCTTTTTATTTATTTTCTATATACTTTAAAACTAAGCTTACTATTAAGCCAGATTTTAAAAAACCTTACAGATAGTACTAGTACTAGTCCCTTCTCCCTTAGTCTAAGGAGGTAGACTTTATCGGTAGTAGCCTTCCTTCTTGTAAAGTAAAGAAGTTCGGACTTCTTTAGGTTAAAGGTTATCCTAACCTCTTTTACCTATTCGCTACAGACTTTGTATACTTGTTCTAGCCTTTTACACGCCGTCTTCGTATCGTATACAACCGTTATAATATTTATATCGTCTACGAAGCCTACTGATATAATTCCCCCTACTCCGTCTAGTCTTATATAAAGCGGCGTAATAAATAGGATAAAGAGGACTAGCGAGAGTAGCGATCCTTGTAGTATTCCTTATATAATATACTACTTTAGTACAATCTTTCCGTTAAATCTTAGTCGAACCGTCCTCTAGTCGAAGTAGCTTCTTAGCTAGTCGATAAGCTTCTTCTTAAATCCTTAGCTTTTTAGGATATAGTAAAGCTATATCTAGTCCACCCTGTCGAATACCCTGGTTATATCTAACTATAAGAACGAGGCGATAGCGTTTCGGCTCTAGCTCTTATAGATTGTATCTATAACTACTTTTATTACCAGGTCTATTAACCTTTTCGCTCTAAAGCCTATCTATAGCTTTAGGAAAGTCCTCGCTCTCTTTACGGCCTTATTTAGCTTTAGCGCTATTAATACCTTTATTATCTTACTAGCTATATTAAGTAGTACGACTAGTTTATAGGCTCTAGCCTCCTTCTGGTCGTTAATTATCTTCCCTAGCTTCCTTAGCACGTAGACTATAGCCTCCTTTTATTAGCTTAGGTAATGGCTAAGCTTATAACTCGCCTTAATAATATACGTTATTATATCGGCCAGTTTCCCCTCCTAGTTATATACTTTTAGGAACTTATTTAAGAGGCTATCTAGGCCTAATACCTTATTACTAGCCAGCTTACTAATAATTTTATTAATCTCCCCTTTAGTATCCTCCTATTAAAGCTAGATCGAGTTTATAAACGAGTCCTTACCTTAGTCTTAGTCCGGGATCGTAGATATATCGGTTATTACCTTTAGGAAGAATCTTTCCCTAAGTACTTTAGCTTTTTACTTATATATTATCGTATCTTATAGTCCTTTAGGGCTCTTTCGAAGCGCTGGTAAAGCGGGGGGGTCTGGTCTTTAGTAGCTCCTTAGCCTCGCCTACCTCTCGATATTCTATATATTTCTAAGGTTCGTCTCCCTCCCTGTAACGTCCAGCGTATTCCTCCAGTATCTCCTTTATACTACCGCTATCTCCTTATCTTACTTTACGATTACCTCTTTTCTCTTTTAGTACAAGTAATCGTTTTTATATCTTCTCTATCTCCTCTCCGCCCTCCTTACCTCCTTAACTACCTCCCTTACTCTATAGTTCTACTATATTACCTTACTTCCTATATTATTCTTTCTCTTTAGTACTAACTCTTCTATAATCCGAAGTAGCTCCTCCATTATAGTATTTATAACATTCTCTAGCTCTTCTACTATAGTAATCCGGTCTAGTTTCGAAAGTAGCCTTACTCCCCTCTTTACCTTTTCCTAGTCTATCCTTACCTAGCTATAGCCTCCTACTTTATTAAATTCCTAAATTCTAATCGCCTTCGTCTTAAGTATTGTTACGACTTATAGTATATAGTCCAATCCTATATAGTCCTCTGTTCCGTTATAGACTACTAAAAGGTCTTATATTGCCTAGATATAGTCGATTATACCGTCTCTTTCCCCTATCCTTCTTCCCCTTTTTATCGGTTCTCCTCTCGGCGTATATAGGTCCAGGTTCCAGGCGTCCGCGAGCCGAAGGAGATACGCTACCTCTAATATCGTCCTATCCTCCCTGTCCTATATAGGGTAATACGCGTTTATATCTCCTATAAGGATATCCCTCCCTAATAGCGCCTTCTGTAAGAGGTCTACTAAGGGGGACGTTTATCCTCTTTATTTATACCCTTTTAAATAGATAGTATAGATTGTTATTACTTTAGTCCCTTCTTTTATCGTAATTAACGTCTAGTTAGTCCCCCCTTTTACCGTCTATATCCTCTTATTAATTTCCTTACTTATATATAGTACTACCCTTCCTCTACTATATATTATCTCGTATCTCCCTCCCTTTAGATATTTCGGTACCTTTATTTCTACGTCCCTAGGTAGCTCCTAGATCGCTACTACTTCGTATCGCTCCTTATTTTCTAACGTTAGTTTAAGTCTAGTCTGGTTATTATCTATATTCTAGTATAGTATCCTAATATTATCTATTATTAGTTATTATTATTAGTAAGGTTTACTATTATTTCCTTACTTCTGCTACTCTCCCCGCTCTCCTCGCTATTTTCTCGCTCCTCCCTCTCCCCTTTCTCGACCCGGTATAGTATAAGCTATAGGCCGTTTACCTTTCCTGCCTTATTTAGTACTACTATCGTTATAAGCCTACCCTTTATAGCCTTAGAGATTCCGACTAGCTAGGCCGTACTAATTATCGTTATAGCTTTAGCGGCCTGTCGTGTTGTTCTTGTTATAGCCAGTAGGCTTATTACCCTCTAGCCGAGGGCTTCTCCGTTTACTCCCGTTATTAGTATACTCTCTACTCTCCTACGTCTCTTATTAGCCATTTCTTCTGTAATTAGTTAGGCGTTAGCCTTTACCAGTATTATATCCTATTATTATTGTTATTATTATTATTATTATTATTGTTATTGTAGTTATTATTATTGTTATTATTGCTGTTACTACTACTACTACTACGAGTATAAGTATAGCCTTTTTAGGGGCTATATCTATCTCGTCGCGCTTACGATATAGCCTCTTCCCGCTATCGCTATAGTTACCCCGAAAAAGTACCTCGAATATTAAGTCAGTCTAGTTAGGAATCTTTCCTTCGCCCTTTTTCTATACTCCCTAGCTACTAAGTATTCTGTACTAAAAGTAGTATATCTCCTGTTATAGTTTACGTACGATAGTTTATACTCCTTCGGGTATATCCAAACCTTATATATTACCTCCCTTACTTTAACGTTAGTACTTTCTAAATATATACCAGTTCCGTAAAGTATATATACTATCTTCGTCGTATAGTACTTAGCTTTATATCCCTATTACCTGTAGTTATAGTACTATACCGCTTTTACGTCTCCCTCGAACCTCTTATAAGGGAATCGCCTTACGTCGAGGTATATTCCTTTCTTTAATATCCTCGCTACGTCCTTAAGCCAAATTACTTTAACTAAGATCTAAACCGTATACGAGGAAGTACCGTCTTCGTTCGTATATTTTATATTCCTTAATATTACCTTAGCTAGCGTTACCTTATTCGTTTCCTTAAGTTTAGTCTAAAGTATCGCCAGGTATTCTTCGTAGTCCATTAGTACCGCCCTTAGTACTTCCTTTACTAGTAGTAGTAATGTTTTTCTTTTAATCCTGGCCTTTAAG
>Ga0247817_10000218_pt1 | contig 36953 bp, 37 predicted proteins | sample UWRJL212509R1_FD_178010 | JGI IMG/M metagenome (GOLD analysis project Ga0247817, IMG submission 178010) | Plant litter microbial communities from Arlington Agricultural Research Station in Wisconsin, United States - UWRJ-L212-509R-1 | ecosystem: Environmental > Terrestrial > Plant litter >...
CTAAGTGCCATTTTAGGAACTTGGTTTTACGGATTAATAAAAGACAAATTACCTCACTAAATATTTAGTGCCGATATAAAATACGAAACCCGACAAGCATAAAACTTGTCGGGTTTGTTTTTATTAATATATAAGGTTTGCACTAACTAACTAACTAACTAACTAACTAACTAACTAACTAACTAACTAACTAACTAACTAACTAACTAACTAACTAACTAACTAACTAACTAACTAGCAGCAATAATAACTTCTATGCCCAACTCTTCAAGTTTCGTTTTGGTTTCTATACCAATACCATTATCTGTAATAAGTACATCGATCATATCTAAGTTACAAATCTTCCCAAACCCTCTTACATTCATTTTTGTAGAATCTACTAATACAATAACTTTTTCTGCTACATCAATCATCGTTTTATTCAAATGTGCTTCTAAAGCATTTGAGGTACTAAGCCCAAAATCAAGATGAAGTCCATCTGCACCTAAGAACAACTTATTACACGAAAATTGGCTTAACGTTAATTCAGCTATTGGCCCAACAACAGAATTGGAACTTTTTCGAAGATCACCACCCAACTGTATTGTATCTACATTTACTTCTCTGCTTAATTCTAAAGAGACCTTTAATGCCGGAGTAACAACTGTTAGCTTTTCGAATCCTGATATAATCTGAGCCAAATAATAAATATTAGATCCTGAACCTAATATAATGTAGTCGAAGTTTTCAATATACTTTAATGCTTCTCTGGCTATTTGCTTTTTTTGTTCTACCTGAAGTCCTTCCTTATCATTTACATTTCTTTCAAAAGCATAGATAGGATTTTTGCTTGCTCCTCCGTGCGTCCGGTGCAAAAGTTTTTCATTTTCTAAAAAATTTAAGTCCTTTCGTATTGTTACGGTTGAAACATTATGCATTTCACATAAATCTGCAACAGTTACAAATCCATTTTCTTCAATTTCTTTAAGTATATCTTTTTGTCTTTTATTAATAATCACCATCTTATCTACATATTTAACTCATTTCGGATTGTAAAGATACAATAAAAAGGCAAATGCAATTATGTCCTAATCTGTTATTTTGATTACGTTATGTTGCGCTATCTTTGTAAAACAAATATCAATACTTACAAAAATATCTACAAAACGAAACAATATGAAACATTCAGAACAATTATCGAAACTAAAAAATACTCCTAAATGGGATGTAATTGTAATTGGTGGTGGAGCAAGCGGACTTGGAACTGCTCTTGATGCTGCCAGCCGAGGATATAAAACAATCCTGATTGAAGCAGTAGACTTTGCGAAAGGAACGTCAAGCAGAAGTACCAAATTAGTACACGGCGGTGTTCGATACCTTGAACAAGGTGATGTACATTTAGTAAGAGAGGCATTAAAAGAAAGAGGTTTAATGGCGCAAAATGCAGGACATTTAGTTAAAAACCAATCTTTTGTTATTCCGAACTACAATTGGTGGGGAGGTTCATTTTATACGATTGGCTTAACTCTTTACGATTGGCTTGCAGGACGCTTAAGTTTAGGCCGTTCAAAATATATTTCAAAGAAAAAAACTATTGAAATGCTTCCTACCGTTGAAGAAAAAGGATTAGTAAGTGGTGTTATTTACCATGACGGTCAATTTGATGATTCTCGTTTGGCTATAAACATTGCTCAGACAGCAGTAGAAAAAGGCGCTTGTCTTTTGAACTACGCAAAAGTTGTCAATTTATTAAAGGACGAAAAAAACCAAGTTATTGGTGTTCAGGTATTGGATCAGGAAACTGGTGAACTACACGAAATAAAAGGATCGGCAATAATTAATGCAACAGGGGTCTTCACTAATGCAATCATGAAACTTAACGATAAAGTTTATAAAAAATATATTGTTCCAAGTCAGGGAATTCACCTTGTGTTTGATAAATCTTTTTTACCAAGTGATCACGCTTTAATGATTCCTAAAACGAGTGACGGAAGGGTTTTATTTGCTGTGCCGTGGCATAACAGAATTGTAGTAGGGACGACAGATACTTTAATCAAAAAACAAAGTTTAGAACCTATTGCATTAGAAAGCGAAATAGAATTTGTATTGGAAACAGCACAACGTTTTTTAGCAAAAAAACCAACCAGAGCAGATGTTCTGTCTGTTTTTGCAGGTTTACGTCCTTTAGCAGCACCTGAAGAAGAAGGAAAAAGCACTAAAGAAGTTTCAAGAAGCCATAAAATTATAGTTTCAGAAACGGGCTTAATAACCATTACAGGAGGAAAATGGACAACCTATAGAAAAATTTCCGAAGATATTATAGACAAAGCTATTAGTATTGGAAAATTACACAAACGAGTATGTATCACAGAACATCTTCCTATTCATGGAAACCAAGTTACTAATACATTAGACAGAGAAGATCATTTATACATATACGGTTCAGATATTCCCAAAATAATAGCACTACAACTAAGCGAACCGGAATTACAAGAAAAAGTGCACCCAGATCACGAATTTACAATGGCCGAAGTAGCTTGGGCAGTGCGTCATGAAATGGCAAGAACTATTGATGACGTTTTAGCAAGACGTGTTCGTCTATTGTTCTTAGATGCCAGAGCTGCCATTCAATCATCTGAAAAAGTAGCACGCCTGATTGCTAAGGAACTTGGACATGACGAGGCTTGGGTAACAAAAGAAATTTCAAATTTTAAAGAAATTTCAAAAGGATTCCTTTTACCGGAATACCAATAAAACTTTATTAATTTAAAATATTCATTAACCATGGAAAACAAATTAATTCTAGCTCTTGACCAGGGAACGACTTCCTCCAGAGCAATTGTATTTAATCATGGCGGAGAAATCGTAAGCGTTTCCCAAAAACCATTTGAACAAATTTTTCCTAAACCAGGATGGGTAGAACATGACCCAAATGAAATCTGGTCTTCGCAAGTAAGTGTGGCTGCAGAAGTCATTGCAAAAGTAGGAATCTCAGGCAGAGAAATTGCAGCCATTGGAATTACCAATCAACGTGAAACTACAATTGTTTGGGACAGAGAAACAAGCGAGCCTATTTACAACGCAATTGTCTGGCAAGATCGAAGAACTGCTAAATATTGCGACGAATTAAAAGCGAAGGGACATACTGAAATGATTCAGCAAAAAACAGGTCTAATTTTGGACGCTTACTTCTCAGGAACAAAAGTAAAATGGATCTTAGACAATGTACCGGGAGCACGTGAAAAAGCAGAACAAGGAAAACTTTGTTTTGGAACGGTTGACACCTGGTTAATATGGAAACTTACCCGTAGCAAATTGTTTATGACAGACGTTTCTAACGCAAGTAGAACTTTATTATTCAACATTAACACTATGGAATGGGATAATGAACTGTTAGAATTGTTCGACATCCCAAGAGCTATGCTGCCGGAAGTTAAAGAAAGCAGTACTGTTTACGGAGAAACATGCACTACCCTTTTTGCTTCAAAAATTCCAATTGCCGGTGTTGCCGGAGATCAGCAAGCTGCTCTTTTTGGTCAGCTATGTACTACTTCCGGAATGGTAAAAAACACCTACGGAACAGGTTGTTTTATGCTAATGAATACAGGTGACAAACCTATCATTTCGAAAAATAACTTATTGACAACAGTTGCATGGAAGATCAACGGAAAAACATCATACGCTTTAGAAGGTAGTGTTTTTGTTGGAGGTGCAGCGGTACAATGGTTACGAGATGGTGCCAAAATGATTTGCAAATCAGAAGAAGTTGAGACTTTAGCCTCTAGCGTTACAGATAATGGTGGTGTATACTTTGTACCTGCATTAACTGGACTAGGAGCCCCTTATTGGGATCAATATGCAAGAGGAGCGATTTTTGGAATCACAAGAGGTACTACAAATGCACATATAGCCAGAGCAACACTGGAAGGTATCGCTTATCAGGTAAATGATCTATTAAAAGCTATGGAAGCTGATTTTGGAGAAAAAGGAAAAGAACTAAGAGTTGATGGAGGTGCTGCAGCAAATAATTTGTTAATGCAATTTCAATCTGATATTTTCGGATCAACAGTTTCCCGTCCTAAAACACTAGAAACAACAGCATTAGGAGCTGCATATTTAGCAGGATTAGCAATAGGGTACTGGAAAAATCTTGATGATTTAAAAGAACAATGGTCTGTAGATAAAGTGTTTGCACCACAAATGAAAAAAGAAGATGTAAATGAACTGGTAAAAAACTGGGACAAAGCCGTTGGACGCACTTCGAACTGGATCGAATAAATTAAATTATTAATAAATACATAAAGATTATGACTCCCTTTATAGCAGAAATTTTAGGTACTATGGTACTTATTTTATTAGGAAATGGTGTTGTTGCAAATGTGTCACTTAAAGGCACAAACGGTAATAATTCAGGATGGATAGTAATTGCAACTGCGTGGGCATTTGCTGTTTTTACAGGTGTAATTATTGCGGGACCAGTAAGTGGGGCGCATTTAAACCCAATCGTTACACTAGGTTTGGCATTGATCGGAAAATTTAGCTGGAGCTTGGTTCCTACTTACATTATCGCTCAAATGATTGGCGCAATGCTTGGCGCTTTTTTAGTATGGTTGTCTCACAAAGATCATTTTACAGTAACCACAGACGAAGGAGCTAAATTAGCTTGTTTTGCAACTGGTCCGGCAATCAAAAATAATGTTTCGAATACTATAAGCGAAGCAGTTGCTTCATTTGTTTTGATTTTTGCCATCTTTTACATTGCAGGCCCTGAATTAACAATTGCAAGTGATACTACAGCAGCAATTGGTTTAGGAACTATTGGCGCACTTCCTGTTGCAATAGTAGTATGGGCAATAGGTTTATCTTTAGGAGGTACAACCGGATATGCCATCAATCCGGCACGAGATTTAGGACCAAGAATCGTGCACTCACTTTTACCTATCAAAGGTAGCAGCAACTGGACTTATGCATGGATCCCTATCGTGGGACCTGTAATTGGAACCTGCTTAGCGGCGGCTTTATTCCTCGCTCTACAATAATTATTATATAATCTAAATTTTATGAAAAAATTTCTTATTTCTTCTATGATGACAATCATAGGACTGGCTTCTTATGCCCAAGATTTAACGTCTGACGATATGATGATTGATGAACCAAACCGACTGGATTTTAATGTTGGTCTAGCTACAAGCCATCTATGGAGAGGATTAATTATTAGTCCAAGCGCAGTGGCAACAGCTGATGTTCACTATGCTCTTGACAAAAAACAAAACTTTACAGTTGGTGTTTGGGGTGGTAACGCATTGGATGGTAAATACAAAGAGGTTGACTACTACATTCAATACAAACACAAAGGACTTACAATTGGCCTTTGGGATTTATTCAACAGTACAAATGTTGCAAAACCAGAAGTTTTTAATTACGATAAGAACACAACAACACATCTTATTGATCTTAGAACTTCTTATAGATTCCCTGAAGCTTTTCCTTTGCGAATTGAAGCTGACGTAATTCTTTACGGAAATGATCGCGAATTACAAGATGATTTAACTCAAAAAAGTAGATATTCAACTTACGTTGAACTAAGTTATCCAATGATAAGCAATGATCAAATCGTATTAGATGCTTATGTAGGAGCAGGTTTTTCACTTGATGGAAAATCAAATCTTTATAGTCAAGACCCAAATAAAAATTTTAATGTCGTAAATGCAGGAATTAAGGCTACCAAAAATGTTACTGTTCTTAATCACAAATTACCTGTTTTTGCAGGATTAATGTTTAATCCCGCTGAACAACATACTCGCCTTCAAGTAGGAGTATCATTATTTTAAGCCGGGAATACAATTTTACATTTTACGCAAAAAGCTCTCTTTCAAGGTAAAGAGGGCTTTTTTATTTTACCGCATTTCCTTCTCCTATTAAAACAAACCTTACCTTTACCACAATTAATCAACTCATAAACAACCTTTTAAAAACAAAATAAATCTAATTAACAAATATTTAACACAACACTTGTATATACAACTATTAAATGATATACATTTGTATATACAAATTATACACTTACGACTATGACAATTGAAGAGGTTATTAAAAGTACAGTTAAGATGGATAATGAGAAAAAGGTTATTCTGAACATCATGTACACGCAAAATGTAATTCAGGAGAATTTCAATGAAGTTATGAAACCTCATGATTTATCCGGAGAACAATATAATGTACTACGTATTTTAAGAGGACAAAAAGGACAGCCTGCTAATATGTGCGTCATTCAGGAACGTATGCTGGCAAAAACAAGTAATACAACACGATTAGTAGATAAGCTATTACTAAAAGAATTTGTTACAAGAAATGTGTGCCCGGATAATCGACGTAAAATAGAGGTTTTAATCACTCAAAAAGGATTAGATGTACTAAAAGAACTAGATCCGAAGGTAGATGAGCATGAACGTTTATTTGCTAAGAATATAAGCTCAGAAGAATTAGAATTATTAAATACATTATTAGAAAAATATAGAACCACAAAACAAAACTAAAAATGAGCACATTACTAAATAACTTAAATTGGAGATATGCAACAAAACAATATGATGCATCAAAAAAAATCTCTGAAAATGATTTACAAACCTTAAAAGAAGCTGTTAGATTAAGTGCTTCTTCATACGGATTACAACCTTATAAAGTTGTAATCGTAGAAAATCCGGAATTAAAAGAGCAATTAAAAGCTGTTGCTTACGGACAAACTCAAATCACAGATGCTTCACACCTGTTTGTTTTTGCAGCTGATGCAAATCTTGGAACAGATTCTGTAGATCAATACATTACCAACATTAGCGAAACAAGAGGTGTACCAGCTGATGCACTTGCCGGATTTGGCGACATGATGAAAAATGTAGTTACAAACTTAACTGCTGAAGCAAAAAACACATGGTCTGCAAAACAAACGTACATTGCATTAGGAAATTTATTAACTGCTGCTGCTGAATTAAAAATTGACGCAACTCCTATGGAAGGATTTAATGCTGCTTCATTCAACGAAATTTTAGGTTTCGATAAATTAGGTCTAAGCGCTACTGTTATTGCTACTGTTGGATACAGACATGACGCTGATGATACTCAGCATTACAAAAAAGTTAGAAAATCTCAAGAAGAATTATTTATCACACTATAATAAACATTAATCTAAAATCAATTTTACAACATGAAAAATTTAAAAACAATTGCAATAGCATTATTCGTAGCAGTAGCTGGAATTTCAGTAAACGCACAAACTAAAAAAATCGACGTTAAAACAAGTACTATCAAATGGGTAGGGAAAAAAGTAACTGGTGAGCACTCAGGAACTGTAAACTTCAAAGACGGAGCTATAGTTTTCAAAGGAAAAAAATTAACTGGTGGTAGCTTCACTGTTGATATGACTTCATTAACTGCAACTGATTTAACTGGAGAATACCAAGGAAAATTGAATGGTCACTTAAAAGCTGACGATTTCTTTGGAACTGATAAATTCCCAACTGCAAAATTAGTTTTCAAAACTATTGGTGCTAAAGCAACTGACGTATATACTGTAACTGCTGATTTAACTATCAAAGGAATCACTAAACCAGTAACTTTTGATATCACTGTAGCTGGAAACACTGCTACAACCGCTTTCAAAGTTGACAGAACTAAATACGATATCAAATACAACTCTGGTAACTTCTTCGAAAACTTAGGAGACAAAACTATCAACGATGAATTTGAATTAGCTGTAGCTTTAAAATTCTAATTCTTTAAGACTTACTAATTCTTAATAGAAAAACCCCAACAGACCAGTGCTGTTGGGGTTTTATTGTTTTATTTAATTCTCATAAAGATAACACACATAACATTCAGGTAACACTTTCGTAACAACATTCCGGACTTTGGTTAACATTGGCCTTCTAATTTTGGGACATAAAAAAATCAAAAACTAGAAATCAAAATTATAGTTATGAAAACAAATTTACGTATTGCAATTCTTTGTATTTTAAGCTCATTTTTACTTCAGGCACAATCCCCAAAAAAAGGAATTACAGGCAACACCAACTGGTTAAATAACTGGACTAATTTTAAACCAGCCAGCACCGAATATAGTGAAGCAACCAATATAATTGCAGGAACGATAGATAAAGATACCAAATTACAGAAACGTTTTGTGTATCAATTGGTTGGAGTTGTGTATGTAACCAATAATGCTACTTTAACTATAGAACCGGGAACAGTAATTCGTGGAGACGACAAAACTTGCGGAACATTAGTAATAACAAATGGTGCAAAAATAATGGCAGAAGGATTAGAGACAGATCCAATTGTTTTTACATCAAACAAAGAAACCGCAGACAGAAAACCAGGGGATTGGGGTGGAATCGTAATTCTTGGAAAAGCTCCTATTAATGCACTTGGAGGACTGCAAACTTTACCTTTTAACTTTGAACCATTATTAAATCATTACGGTGGTCAGGATGCTGAAGATAATTCAGGAATTCTAAAATATATTCGTATTGAATTTGCAGGAAGAAAATTAAGTGCTGCAAAAGAACTAAATGGCTTATCCTTAGCTGCTGTAGGAAGAAAAACAGTACTAAACAATATTCAAATTAGTTTTTCGAACGATGATTCTTTTGAGTGTTATGGAGGAGATTTAAACATGAGTAATCTAATTTCATTTAGAACCACAGATGATGATTTTGACTTTACACAGGGAGCACAAATCAATATAAGCAACAGTATCGCCATTCGTCATCCTTTTTCATCAGATGTTTCCGGATCAAGATGTTTTGAAGTCGATTCTTATGATAAAATTCAAAATACAGATATGACTAAAAAAATGACTACCATAACAGCCAGCAACATTTCATTGGTTAATTTGGAAGAAAATAATCAGGGACTTGTGAGAGAGTCAGTGCATGTTAGAGAAAACACTTTTTTTAGCTTAACAAATAGCGTCGTTTCAGGTTTTAGTCCTTTTGTAGTAATCGAAGGGAATATAGAAGCAAATAGTGCCAATTTATCAAAATTTACTTTTAAAAATTTAATCGTAAACAATTGCAGTGACGGAATTACAAGTGAATCATCGAGCATGAACACTACAATTCAGAACTTTTTTAATAACGGAAACGGTATAGAATATACTAAATTCAAAAATTTAGAACTGTTTACTTTACCAAACATTAAAACTAATCCAGATTTTAGAATGAATGTAAACAATACAATTGCTATTGGAAATTAAGGGATTGAAGATGTTATGAATTGTAAAATTTAACAAATTTCTGTTTTACGAAACATTTTTTTTTATTTTTTATATCCTTTTATTCAAATTACATTTATATATTTGTGAAATCAAAATACAATATGAAAACATTATTAAACAATAGCTGGTGGTGGAAGAATTTACGTCAAACGTCGTGAACAAAGCTTCCTATGGTATTGTAAAACTATAAATATAAAAGGCTTGTCATCACGACAAGCCTTTTTTTTTGGTCAAAACTTAAGTAAAAAAAATATATTAAAAATTAAAAAACGAATATTTTGAAACCTTTTATACTCAACACACATTACAAACAAATTCTTGCCGACACGATTACACCGGTAAGTATCTATTTTAAAATCAGAGATAAATTTCCAAATAGTTTATTGTTAGAGAGTAGTGATTATCACGGAAATGACAATAGTTTCTCCTACATCTGCTGTAATCCAATTGCAACGATCAAAATTGAAAATGAAACCATTTCAAAAACTTTTCCTGACGGATCAGCAGAGCAAATAGCAATTGACACTTCAACTAATATTCCAGAAGTAATTCAGGAATTCTCCAATCAGTTTAAGTCCGAGAAAAACGATTTCAAGTTTATAAACAATGGTTTGTTTGGATACATTTCTTATGATGCTGTTCGCTATTTTGAAAAAGTTTCGATTGCAAAAAAAGACGATGCAACCTCAATTCCGGATGTATTTTATGCCGTTTATCAAAACATAATTGCGATCAATCACTTCAAAAACGAAGCTTACATTTTTTGCCATAGCGTCGACGGAAGAAATAACATTGCTGAAATCGAACAATTACTCCAATCCAGAAATATCGCTTCTTATAAATTCAGTAAAGAAGGTGAAGGTTTTTCGAATCTAACCGACGAAGAATTTAAACATAATGTCGCATTGGCAAAAAAGAACTGTTTCCGTGGTGATGTATTTCAATTGGTATTATCCCGTCGTTTTACACAAGGTTTCAAAGGTGATGAATTTAATGTTTACCGTGCTTTACGCAGTATCAACCCCTCTCCTTACCTATTCTTTTTTGATTACGGAGATTTTAAAATATTTGGTTCTTCGCCTGAAGCCCAAATTATTGTAAAAAACAGAAAAGCGGAGATTCATCCTATTGCAGGAACATTCAAAAGAACCGGAAATGATGAACAAGATGCACTTTTAGCCAAAGAACTTTCTGAAGATAAAAAAGAAAACAGCGAACATGTGATGTTAGTCGATTTGGCAAGAAATGATTTGAGCAGAAATGGTCATGATGTTCAGGTAGAAAAATACAGAGAAGTTCAGTTTTTCTCACATGTGATTCACTTAGTTTCTAAAGTAACTGGTTATTTGCATGAAAAAGCCACAACAATGCAGGTAGTTGCAGATACTTTTCCAGCTGGAACCCTAAGCGGAGCCCCAAAACACCGAGCCATGCAATTGATTGAAGATTACGAAAAAACAAATCGTAATTTCTACGGAGGTGCGATTGGTTTTATGGATTTTGAAGGTAACTTTAACCACGCAATTATGATTCGAACTTTCCTGAGCAAAAATCACCAGCTTCACTGTCAGGCAGGAGCCGGAATCGTAGCAAGCTCAGACGAAGAAAGCGAAATGCAGGAAGTATACAATAAACTTAGAGCGTTGAACACCGCACTGGAAATGGCGGAAAAAATTTAGTTTCAATTTTTTTTAGTTTCAGGTTTCAAGTTGTTGGAACGTGGAACTTGAAACCTGAAACAAATAATAACTAAACCTAAAACCATGAAAAAATTAATTCCTTTTGCTATCACTTTCGTTCTTTTAGTATCATGTGAATCTAAGAAAGAAACAACGCCAATTGCGTTAACAGGAACCTGGCGTCTGATATCAGCAGAAACAACTGAAAAAGATTCTACATTTTCGACTTTCAATCCAAAAACAAAAATGATTAAAGTTATAAATGAAACCCATTTTGCTTTTTTTAATCATGATTTGAATAACGGAAAAGATTCAACTAATGCAGTATTCTTTGGCGGAGGCGGAAAATATACTTTGAAGGACAGTACATACACTGAAAATCTGGAGTTCTTTAATAACAGACAATGGGAAAACGGAAAATTTGAGTTTACAGTAAAAATTAAAAATGACACACTGACTCAAAAAGGAATCGAAAAAATAGAAAAATTAGGAATCGACCACATTATCACTGAAAAATACGTTCGAGAAAAATAAAAAAGCATTTAGTTTTCAATCACAGTTTTCAGTCACAGAACTTGAAACAAAGAAAACTTGAAACAAAAAATACAATGAAAAAGATATTAGTTATAGACAATTACGATAGTTTCACTTATAATTTAGTTCACTACTTAGAAGATTTAAATTGTGAGGTAACAGTCTACAGAAACGATGAGTTCGAAATCGATGAAATTGCTTCTTTCGATAAAATATTACTTTCCCCAGGCCCTGGAATTCCGGACGAAGCGGGTTTACTTAAAGCAGTAATCGCAAAATACGCTCCAACAAAAAGCATCTTAGGCGTTTGCTTAGGCCAACAAGCAATCGGAGAAGTTTTTGGCGGAACACTTTCGAATCTTGACAAAGTGTATCACGGTGTTGCCACCAACGTAAAAACAGTAGTTTCAGACGAAATTTTGTTTGAAGGCTTAGGAAACGAATTCGAAGTAGGCAGATACCACTCTTGGGTTGTGGACAGCAATTTACCCGAAGTTCTTGAAGCTACATCTATCGATGAAAACGGACAAATTATGTCACTAAGACACAAAACCTTTGATGTTCGGGGCGTTCAATTTCATCCGGAAAGTGTTTTAACACCAAATGGAAAGAGAATTTTAGAGAATTGGGTTAGAAGCTAAGCTGTTAGATAAGTACAATTAAAGATAAATATCAAAAAATTTAGTCGCAAATAGTAATACTTTTACTTCTTGTGACTAAATTAAAATTAAATAACAAATCAACATTCAACAAAATCAAAATGAAGAAAATTTTACTTACTTTTTTAATTCTATTATCAACTTATTCATTTGCTGCTGATGTAAGCGGTAAAGTACTTTTAGATAAAGAAACAACTTTTGAAAATTGTACCATAACTTTTACACCTGTTTCTCCTAGTGCAGTATTCGCTCAAACAACATCTCAAATGGATGGTACTTTTATAGCAAGTATAGCGAATGGTGTGTACAACATTAAATATGAAAAGGAAGGCTACCAAACTTATGAGTTATTAAACCTCTTTTTAAATGATAATGTCGTATTAGATAACATAACATTATCATCAAATAACATAATTTTAGTAAGTGGGGATGTGCTAGGAACTTGGAAAAAAGGAAATACATATAGAGTGATAGATAATATTACTGTACCTTCAAATGAAACATTAATAATTGAACCAGGAGTTGAAATAAAATTTGATGGTAATTATTCATTGACTGTTAATGGGACTATATTAGCCAAAGGTTCTAAAGACAATTATATTTATTTCACATCAAATAAAACTACTCCAACAAATAAAGATTGGGATCACATAATAATTAATACTAAAACAAAAACTTCAATAATGGACTATTGCATTGTTGAATATGGAAGTAGTAGTATTACAGAATACTCATTTGTAAACATATATGGAAATTTAAATTTATCTAATTCTATAATTAGACATTCTAATTCATCGGGAGTTGTAAATACCAGTTTTTCTTCAAGAAATAATATTAACATTACTAATAATAAAATCTATAAATGTCAATCTGGTATATTAATTCGAGGAACTAGTTCAGTAGTAATTACTAATAATGAAGTTCATGACAATTTAGATTATGGAATATACATAGGCAATGATACAAACTCTGCAATAGTTAAACAAAATACCGTTTACAATTGTAGTACTGCAGGAATATTCGTTGAATCTAATATAAAAATCGAAAGAAATATTGTTTTCAAAAATGGATTTTGTGGAATTGAAACTATAGATAGTAAACCAACAATTGTAAACAATACAATAATGTTTAATCACAATGGAATTCGAGTTTATTCGAATAAAATAAATACAATAGCCAATCCAATCATTAATTCTAATATGGTAACTAATAATTTATTCCAGGGAATCACTTCAGCTGGTGAAAACGCTTTACCTTTTATTTCATATAACTTATTTTATAACAATGGTTATGGAACAGGAAATTCCCTACCTGTTGGTGTTGGGCCAATAGTTACTAAAAATGCTAACAACACACCATCTGACGCATACTATAATATATTTGTTGATCCAGAATTCGAATCTAACAGACCTACTGACAGCAATTTCAGTTATTTACTATCTAACTCTCCTGCAATTGATGCTGGTGATCCATCTATAAAGACCTATAATGGAACTATAGTAGATATTGGAGCAACTGAGCTAGGTGGAAATCTATCAGTTATTAAAAATGAATTAGCATCAATGAATGTAAAAGTTTTCCCTAATCCAGTATTGGATTATTTAAACTTTCAATCTACCGACATTAGAACTTTTAATGCTATTATGATTTATGATTTAAACGGAAAAACGATAGATGCCATCAATACAAAAAATCAAGAATCTGAATTTAACTGGAAAGTCCCAGGGCATTTAAAAAACGGAGTATATATGTATCAGGTTAGAAACAATAATACAATTCTTGGTTCAGGGAAATTTATAAAAAAATAAATAACGTCACAAACAAGAAGACTTTTGACTTTCGACTTTATGACTTTAAGACTAATAATAAGAGAATGAAAAACATATTAAATAAATTAATCAGTCACGAAGTACTCTCAAAAGAGGAAGCAAAAGATGTATTGATTAATATTTCGATAGGAAGTTATAATCCGAGTCAAATTTCGGCATTTTTGACTGTATTTATGATGCGAAGCATCACAATCGATGAGCTTTCAGGATTTCGTGAAGCATTATTGGAAATGTGTATTCGTGTTGATTTATCAGCGTACAATACCATCGATTTATGTGGAACTGGTGGTGACGGAAAAGATACTTTTAATATTTCAACCCTAGCCTCTTTTATCTCAGCAGGTGCTGGAATAAAAGTTGCTAAACACGGAAATTACGGTGTTTCCTCTATTTCAGGATCCAGCAATGTCATGGAAAAAATGGGTATTAAATTCAGTAATGATAATTCATTTTTAGAAAAATGTATTGATAAAGCCGGCATCTGTATTTTACACGCACCTTTATTCCATCCTGCGATGAAAAACGTAGGAGCGATTAGAAAAGAATTAGTGATAAAAACGTTCTTTAATATGTTGGGACCAATGGTAAATCCGTCTTTCCCACAAAATCAATTGGTTGGCGTTTTCAATTTAGAACTAGCCAGAATGTATGCCTACTTGTATCAAAATACAAATATCAACTTCACGATTTTACATTCGCTTGACGGATACGATGAAATTTCATTAACAAGTCCAACGAAAATCATCACAAGCAATATGGAAGGCATGCTGAAACCGGAAGATTTTGGCGTTAATCTTTTATCACAGAGCGATATCGAAGGCGGAAAAACTATCGACGAATCTGCTGATATGTTCATCAATATCTTATCCGGAAAAGGAAACGAAGCTCAAAACAATGTAGTTTGCGCCAATGCAGCAATGGCAATTTCGACTGTAACAAAATGTACTCCGCAAGAAGGGTTTGAGCAAGCAAAAGAAAGTTTGTTTTCTGGGAAAGGATTAGAGGCATTAAATAAATTGAAAAATTTAATGATTTAATAATTGAAAAATTATGACAAAATCTTTTGAAGAATTCGAAGTTTATAAAAAAGGAATTTTGTTAGCTCAATTAATTTTTAAACTAATGGAAAGCCAACCTTTTGAAAGAGAATTTGGATTCAAAGATCAAATAAAAAGAGCTGTTGTTTCAGTAACAAATAATATTGCCGAAGGATCAGAATACAATAACAATAAACAATTAATTAGATATTTAAAAATATCAAAAGGAAGTTTTGCAGAAGTTAGAAGCATGCTAATACTGTCAAGAGAATTAAAGTTTTGCAATCAATTAGAGATTCAAAAAAGTTATGATTTAAGTATTGAAATATCACAAAACTTATCAAATTTCATTAAATATTTGACCGGCAAAATTGAATGCAATCAAAAAGCATCTTTAAATTCTTAAATCTTTCAATCATTAAATAATATTAAAATGAATATTTTAGACAAAATAATACTTGACAAACACAGAGAAGTCATTCTTAAAAAATCGATTATTCCGGTTGCTCAATTAGAGAATTCTGTTTTTTTTGAAAGACAAACCATTTCATTAAGTCAAAAATTAAAAACAAGTTCGACAGGAATTATAGCAGAACACAAACGCAGATCGCCTTCCAAGTCAGTCATCAATCATAGCTTTACGGTAGAAGAAGTTGTAAAAGGATATGAAACTGCGGGAGCTTGCGGAATCTCTGTTTTAACCGATGGGAAATATTTTGGCGGTTCATTGGATGATTTACTTTTAGCACGAGCAAGTGTAAATATTCCACTTTTGCGAAAAGAATTTATTGTAGACGAATACCAAATTTTAGAAGCAAAAGCTTTTGGAGCAGATTTGATTCTCCTAATTGCAGCAGTTTTAACCCGTGACGAAATCAAATCATTATCAGAGTTTGCAAAGAAATTAGGTTTAGAAGTTTTACTAGAAGTTCACAATCAGGAAGAATTAGAAAAATCGATCATGCCAAGTTTAGATATGATTGGTGTCAATAATAGAAACTTAAAAACATTCGAAGTAAGCTTAGATTTTAGCAAAGAATTAGCGGCTCAAATTCCCAATGATTTTGTAAAAGTTTCAGAAAGCGGTATTTCATCCATCGAAGCCATCAACGAATTGAGACCTTATGGTTACAACGGCTTTTTAATTGGAGAAAACTTCATGAAAACTGACAACGCCGGAAAAGCAGCTATTGAATTTATATCGCGGCTGTAGGCTTTGCTTTGCGCTTTAAGCAATAGGCTATAAGCTATAGGCATTCAGCACAAAGTAAAAAAGCATAAAGCTTACTGCTTAAAGCATAAAGCCGTAAAAAAAATCAGCACAAAGCAAAAAAGCATAAAGCCTACAGCCTAAGGCTTAAAGCAAGAAAATAACACAAAACAAAAAAGCTTAAAGCCTACAGCCTAAAGCTTAATGCAAAAAAAATATGAAACTTAAAATATGCGGTATGAAATATCCCGACAATATAATTAGCGTAGGTGCACTCCTACCCGATTATATGGGCTTTATTTTCTGGGAAAAATCCGCTCGATATTGCAACGAAACGATTCCGGAGCTCATACAAACCATTAAAAAAGTTGGTGTATTTGTCAACGAATCGGTTGAAAATATCATCGAAAAAATAGACAAACATAATCTGCAGGCTGTTCAGTTACACGGACAGGAATCTGTAGCGTTTTGTGAAGAATTAAAAAACAGCATCAGTAAAAAAATCGAAATTATAAAAGTATTTTCAGTTGGAGATGATTTTGATTTTAATGTGTTAGAACCTTTTGAAACTCTTTGTGATTATTTCCTTTTTGACACTAAGGGAAAACTACCAGGCGGAAACGGTACAACATTCGACTGGGAAATATTAAAGAAATACAAATCCAAAAAGCCCTTTTTTTTAAGCGGCGGAATAGGAATTGACGAAATAACAGCGATAAAAAATCTAAACTTACCTGTTTATGCTATTGATGTAAATAGTAAATTTGAAATCGAACCAGGATTAAAAAATAAAAACTTATTAAGCAATTTCAAACGAAAACTTGAGATTGTTAACCTATAAATAATCAGCAAAATGAATTTTAATGTCAATGAAAAGGGATATTACGGAGAATTTGGAGGAGCTTATATTCCAGAAATGCTATATCCGAATGTAGAAGAATTACGTCAGAATTATTTAAAAATCACCAGCGAACCGGATTTTAAAGCGGCGTTCGATCAGTTACTTAAAGATTACGTTGGTCGTCCAAGTCCGCTTTATTTTGCAAAACGTCTATCTGAAAAATACAATACCAAGATTTATCTAAAAAGAGAAGATCTTAACCATACCGGAGCCCACAAAGTCAATAATACAATTGGTCAAATATTGGTAGCGAGACGTTTGGGTAAAAAACGAATCATTGCAGAAACCGGAGCGGGTCAGCATGGAGTTGCCACAGCAACAGTTTGTGCGCTAATGGGTATGGAATGCATTGTGTACATGGGTGAAATCGACATTGCACGTCAGGCACCAAATGTGGCACGTATGAAAATGCTGGGAGCCGAAGTTCGTCCGGCACTTTCAGGTTCAAGAACCTTAAAAGATGCTACCAATGAAGCAATTCGTGACTGGATCAATAATCCTGTTGATACACATTATATCATCGGATCAGCAATTGGACCACATCCTTATCCCGATATGGTAACCCGTTTTCAAAGTGTTATTTCAGAAGAAATAAAATACCAGCTAAAAGAAAAAGAAGGACGCGAAAACCCTGATTATATTGTAGCATGTATTGGTGGTGGAAGCAATGCAGCAGGAACTTTTTATCACTTTTTACACGAACCTGAAGTTGGAATCATAGCCGTTGAGGCAGCCGGAAAAGGTATTGACAGCGGACATAGCGCAGCTACAAGCAAACTGGGAAAAGTTGGTATTATTCATGGCTGTAAAACACTTTTGATGCAAACTCCAGACGGACAAATTACGGAACCTTATTCTATTTCGGCAGGATTAGATTATCCGGGAGTTGGTCCAATGCACGCACATCTGGCGCAAACAGGGCGGGGCGAATTCTTCTCCGTAACCGATGATGACGCTATGAACGCCGGTTTACAACTTACTAAACTAGAAGGGATTATACCTGCAATCGAAAGTGCGCATGCCTTTGCAGTTTTAGACCAAAAGCAATTTAAACCAACAGATGTTGTTGTAATTAGTCTTTCTGGACGTGGTGATAAAGATTTAGACAATTACATCGAATACTTTAAACTATAATAATAACTAATTTGGGCGTTCCCTCCGGTCGGGTTTTCGGCTTTATCTTTTGCCTTGCTTCGCCGACAAAAGGATATCGCCTCTACCCCTAACGCAAAACAAAAAAACGAGAAAAAAAGTATGGAAAAGTTATTCTCTTACGGAACATTACGATCAAAAGAAGTTCAAATGCGTCTTTTCAATAAAACATTAACAAGTACCCCAGATCAGCTTTTAGGCTACAAATTAAAGAGCCTTAAAATAGAAGAAGAATTTGGAATGGCAGACTATGTGGTTGCAGTCTCAAGCGAAAATCATGAAGATACCATACATGGTGTTGTCTTTAATGTAACCAATGAAGATTTGGCAAAAGTAGATCTTTTCGAATCGAATGCATATAGAAGAATTTCCGTAAAATTGAATTCAGGAATTACTGCCTGGGTTTATATGGAAAGTTAAAAATTTAAATTCAGGAATTACAAGGTCAACTAACTTTATAAATCAAACACACACTAAAAACAACAATGATTCTAGCTGCAGCGCAAACAAAACCAACCCGAGGAGACATAAAGGCTAATTTATTAGATCACTATCGTCTTATCGAGTTGGCAGCACAACATAAAGCGCAATTTATTGTGTTTCCGGAATTATCCATCTCAGGTTATGAAAGAGAAAATGCGCTCCAATTGACTTTTGAAAAAGACGATTCCAGACTAGATCATTTAAAAAAACTGGCGGTAGAAAACAATATCATTATCGTAGCAGGTGCTCCAATTCAAATAGAAAATAAATTGTTTATTGGCGAATTTATTATTTCTCCGGATAATTCGGTTGCGATCTACACCAAGCAATTTTTACATGAAGGAGAAGATGTAGTTTTTCATCCTTCTTTCAATTACAACCCGATGCTAAGCCTTGAGAATCAGAAAATATCTTTTGCGATTTGTGCTGATATTGATCATCCTCAGCATCCGGAAAATGCCGCTGAAAAAGCTACTGATATTTATATTGCCAGTATCTTCTTTTCTCCAAACGGAATCCCAAATGCATACCGCGATTTACAGGGTTATGCTCAAAAACATAAAATGAATGTTTTAATGTCAAACTTTGCTATAGAATCCTGGGGCTATCCAGCAGCAGGACAAAGCGCATTTTGGAACAAAAACGGTGAACTGATTGCACAAATGAATGATTCGGATTCAGGATTATTGCTGGTAGAAAATCATAATGATAACTGGACAAGCAAAATCATTACCGCTTAGTAAAGATTCCTGCAAGGTTTTTAAAATCCTGCAGCTATAAAATATAAAACAAAAGCACCTTTGAGGTTTTCAAAAACTTACAGGTCAATAAAAAAACAGTACAATGAACAGAATAACTCAAAAATTACAGGAAGACAAAAAGATCCTTTCGATTTACTTTTCGGCAGGTTATCCCAACTTAAACGATACCGTTCAAATCATTCAGGATTTAGAAAAAAATGGTGTCGATTTAATTGAAATTGGTTTACCTTTTAGTGATCCTTTAGCCGATGGGCCTACAATTCAGGCAAGTTCTACACAGGCGCTTCATAACGGAATGACAACACAAATTCTTTTTGATCAGCTGAAAAACATCCGAGAAAGCGTAAAAATTCCGTTGATTATTATGGGATACTTTAATCCGATGTTACAATATGGTGTCGAAGCATTCTGTAAAAAATGTGCTGAAATTGGCATCGACGGATTGATTATTCCGGATCTTCCAGTTGATGTTTATGCAGAAGAGTACAAAGCTATTTTTGATCAATATGGCTTACTTAATGTATTCCTTATTACCCCACAAACATCGCACGAACGTATTCGCTTTATCGACAGTGTATCTAACGGATTTATTTACATGGTGAGTTCTGCAAGTGTTACAGGTTCTCAGTCTGGTTTTGGCGATACACAGGAAAACTATTTCGAAAGAATTTCAACAATGAATCTTAAAAATCCACAAATCATAGGTTTCGGAATTTCGAACAAAGAAACCTTTAATCAGGCAACAAAATTCGCAAAAGGCGCTATTATTGGAAGCGCTTTTATCAAACATTTGAGCGAAAACGGTTCAAGAAAAATCAACGAATTTGTTCAGGAAATTAGGTAAACTCTACACAATTATAAAAGACAAAAAACAGCCATTAAAAATTTTTAATGGCTGTTTTTTAGTTTTACCTAAAAAATACTTCATTCGTTTTTACGTTTTATACTTACATTAGCATATTGCAAAACACATATTTACAGTCATAAAAATCATAAAACCAAATTATAGACTTATGAAGCAAAATGCACTATTTTCTAAAAAGCTATTTTTTCTCCTGCTTCTAAATCTTGTGTTTTGCTCTTTACAGGGACAAACAGAGACTCTAAAAACACCAACAAAACAAGACACTTTAAATGGTTCTATTACTCCAGAAAGAATCTGGTGGGACATTCAGCATTATGATCTAACCATAAAACCTGATTATGTAAACAAAACAATAACAGGAAAAAATGTTATTGAATATAATGTTTCAGATAAGAAGCATTCAAACTTAATGCAAATCGACTTGGTAAGTCCGCTTAAAATTGACAGCGTATTTCAGAAAGGTAAAAAAATTGAATATTCACAAAATCAAAATATTTGGTACCTGAAATTACCTAAAAATCAAAGTACGACTAAAAATAAAATCGAAATCTTTTATTCCGGAAAACCTACAGAATCTATAAAACCTCCTTGGGATGGCGGATTGGTGTGGGCGAAAGATTCCTTAAACCGACCGTGGATTTCGGTAGCCTGTCAATATAAAGGAGCGAGTTTGTGGTATCCCTGCAAAAACACGATGTATGACGAACCTGATAAAGGCGCTACCATTTCGGTTGTTACTCCCGATACTTTAGTTGCAATTGCAAACGGACGTTTATTACGCAAAACTAAAAATAATGATCGTACGCTAACTTATACATGGGGCGTTAAAAATCCGATTAGTCATTATGCAATATCTTTTTATATAGGTAAATACGAAAACATCTCCCAGACTTATAAAGGAACTAAAGGAAATCTCAGCATGGATTACTGGATTTTGGACTACAACAGAAAAAAAGCTGAAAAACATATGATTCCGGAAGTTAATAGTACCATGAAGTCACTGGAAAATTGGTTTGGTCCGTATCCGTTTTATGGAGATGGTTTTAAAATGATAGATGCTCCTTACATCGGAATGGAACATCAGAGCGCTATTGCATACGGAAGCTCATATAAAAAAGGAACGAATAAAATAGGTGGCGATATTTCGAATACAGGCTGGGGCAAAAAAACCGACAAAATTATTGTACATGAAATGGCGCATGAATGGTTTGGCAACAATATTACGGCGATCGATATTGCTGACAGATGGATTCAGGAAGGTTTTGCAGGTTTAGGCGAAGAACTTGTTATTGCAGACATCAGCGGAAAACAAGCCGGAAATGAGTTTATGGCTGGCCGATTCAGAACCATAGAGAATGACAAACCCATTATTGCCAGATATGGAATAAACGAAGATGGAAGTCAGGATAATTATGTAAAAGGCTGGGCTATCCTACACATGATAAAAACAATTATCAATAATGACGATGAATTTAAAAAAATACTCAAAGGTCTGAACACCCAATTTTATCATAAAGTAGTAACTACAAAACAAATTGAAACTTATATAAGTTCTGCATCAGGAATTGAGTTTAATTATTTATTCGATCAATACCTGCGCACAAAAGAAGTGCCTGTTTTTGAGTATGAACTAAAAAACAATGAACTCCATTATCGCTATACGAATTGCAATGAAAATTTTGCTATGCCTATTAAAACCAGCTGGACAAAGGAGAATTGGATTCATCCCACAACAACCTGGAAATCATTACATACTGAACAAATATCTACTGCAGTACCTATAAAAACAGATCTTAACTTTTATATTACCGTTAAAAAAATTGAATAATTAACTCCATTTTAAAACACAGAAAACACCCTAAATTAACTACATGGTTTTCTGTTAATATTATGTTAAACAAAAACTAAACAAGCGTTTAATTTAAACACTTGTTTAATTTTGTACCGGATTAGAAAAAAACTAAAATGTCGAAAATCGAATTAAACGATAAAAAAATTCAAATTTTGGAAGTAGCTGAAAAGTTATTCTCAGAAAAAGGGTTTGAAGGTACATCGATACGTGATATTTCGAAAGAAGCAAAAATCAACATTGCCATGGTTTCTTATTACTTTGGCTCTAAAGACAGACTGCTGGAATCTTTAATCATCTACAAAACTTCTGATCTTAAATTACAGCTCGAAAACCTACTACAGGAAAATCTGGAACCTCTTGATAAGGTTAATAAATTAATTGAAATTTATCTTAACCGAATTAGTTGCAACAAAGGAATTTTCAGGGTTTTACATTTCGAACTTAATTCTAAGAAAAGGGAGAAGAGCCTCAATGCTTTTACAGAACTTAAAAAAGGAAACTTAAAATCTGTCGAGAGTATTATTCAGCAAGGGCAATCTAAAGGTGTTTTTAGAAAAGATATTATTATTCCGCTTATCACGCCTACTATCATTGGAACCTTCTTTCACTTTCACATGAATAAATCTTTTTTTGAAGAATTATTACATTTAAAAACAGAGGAAATGTACGACGAGTATATTAAAACTTATTTAACAAAGCACATTCAACAAACTATAAAAGCTCTACTTGTTTATGAAAATTAATCAACTAATGCTCTTTGGTGTTTTCTTTATTGGAATTTCATCAATAGAAGCGCAAGAAAAAACAAGTTTAACCTTAGATGAAGCCGTTAAAATGGCTTGGGAAAAAAGTAACGAAGTTACGCTTGCCAACACAAAGGTAAACTCAAAAAAATACGAATCTCAAGAGGCGAGAAATCACCAGTACCCGGATTTAAAAATTTCGGGACAGTACCAAAGATTGACGAAAGCTTCTATTGACATGCATAACAGTGGTGATCAGGCTAGTGCTGAACCAATGCCATCTCCGGAGCGTGCTATGTTTGGAACAGCAAATCTTAGCTTACCCTTGTTTGCTGGATTTAAAATTCAAAACAGCATTAAAGCATCTGATAATTTATATGAGGCAGAAAGTGCTTATGCTGCCAAAACAAAAGAAGATGTTACTTTGCGCGTGATAACTTATTATGCCGCTTTATACAAAGCGCAAAAAACATTAGATTTACTAAACGAAAATCAAAAACAGGCAAAACAGCGTGTTACTGATTTTACAGAGTTAGAAAAAAACGGAATCATCCCAAGAAATGATTTATTGAAAGCGCAGTTAATGGTTTCAAAAACACAATTATCTATTGATGAAGCCAATAATAACTTTAACAATATCAATTTTTACCTGACTACTATCTTAAAATTAGAGCCAAGTGTAAAATTAGAAGTTAACGAAAGTGATTTCTTTAATCTGAAAACAAGTAATGCACCAACTTCTGACGCTGTAGCACTTGAAAACAGAAAAGATTTAGAAGCAATTCGTTTTCAGCAAAAGGCAAGCGAGGCAAATATCAAAATTGCCAGATCGGGATATTATCCTACCTTAGCTTTACTGGGAGGTTATACTGCATTTGATCTTAAAGACATTATTACGGTACGTTATGCAATGAATTTTGGAGTTGGATTAACGTATGATTTATCTGGAATTATAAAAAATAGTGCCTCGGTAAGAGCTGCAGAAAGCAGAGCTTTAGAGGTTAAAAATACAGAAGCAGTGATGACGGATCGTATTAAAGTTGAAGTTCAAAAATCTATCGAAGATTACGACTTAGCGATCAATCAAAGTGTAGTTTATGATGAAGCCCTTCAACAAGCAACTGAAAACTACAGACTTGTAAAAGATAAATTTGATAACGGTTTGGCAGATACAAATGATTTGGTTGAAGCTGACGTAGAACAGTTGGCTGCAAAAATAAATACAGCGGTGTCTAAAGCAACCATTATTCAAAAATATTACGAACTGCTTTCAGTATCAGGACAATTATCACAATCATTCAATCTTTCTAAAATATAATCGATAGCTCTCATGGAAAAGAAAAAAACAAATACTAAATTCATCATTATACTAACCGTTTTGGTTTTAGTGGGCGGAACTTACGGAATAACAAAATACATGCATTCATTAGCTCACGAAGAAACAGATGATGCGCAAATCGAGAAAAAAATGAATCCTATTATTCCAAGAGTATCAGGATACATTAGCAAAGTTTATGTAAAAGATAATGATTATGTAAAAAAAGGAGATACTTTATTTACAATTGACAAAAGAGATTACCAATTAAAAATTGACGAAGCTAATGCTGCTTTACTAGGTGCTGAAGGACAATACGAAGCTGCAAAAGCTGATATTGGAAGTGCAAACGCAAGTATTTCTGTTTCTGATGCTAATATGAGATCTGCAACCGGTTCTATCGAAAGTGCAAAAATCAGATTGAGACAAATTACAAACGATTACAACCGTTATAATAATTTATACAAAACACATACGATTACGAAACAACAATATGAGCAGGCTTTGGCTGCAAAAGACGAAGCAGAAAATCAAGTTCGTGTTTTAGAGCAACAACAAAGAGCAAGTTCTTATCAAAAAACGGTAATTCAATCTAAATCTAAAGCTTCAGACAAACAAACAGAAGTTGCTGCTGCTAACATCAAAAGAGCTAAAACAATGCTTGATGTTGCGAAACTAAACCTTACTTATACAGTTGTAACTGCTGCTATTGACGGACAGGTTTCTAAAGTAGATATTCAACCGGGACAATTGGTACAACCAGGACAATCATTGTTTTACATCATTAATAACAATGAAGCTTGGGTTGTGGCTAACTTTAAAGAAACACAATTAAACAAGATGGTTGTGGGACAAAAAGTAAGCTTAAAAGTAGATGCTTATCCTAACTATGAATTTAAAGGAATCTTAACTTCATTTTCACCTGCAACAGGATCTCGTTTTTCATTATTACCTCCTGATAATGCGACAGGTAACTTCGTAAAAACAATTCAAAGATTACCGGTAAAAATTAGTTTAGATGAATCTAACGATCCTGAAAAAGTAAAATTATTACGTCCGGGTATGAATGTGGATGTAGACGTACATTTAAAATAAAATGACAGCAGTACAATCAGAAGACGATTTAGTAGAATACGGTTACAGACGTGTCATTATTACCATTACAGCAGTACTTTGTGCGCTGTTGGAAATTGTTGACACCACTATTGTAAACGTAGCGCTAACAGACATGCGAGGAAGCCTTGGTGCTACCTTGACTGATGTGGCTTGGGTAATTACAGCATATGCAATTGCAAATGTTATTGTAATTCCGATGACGAGCTGGCTATCACAACAATTTGGACGACGTAATTACTTTGTGGCTTCGATCATAATTTTTACTGTCTGTTCCTTTCTTTGTGGTAATGCCAATAATATTTGGGAGCTAGTAGCCTTTAGGTTCGTACAAGGTATGGGTGGTGGTGCCCTGCTTGTAACTGCTCAGACGATTATTACCGAGAGTTATCCTGTTGCAAAACGCGGAATGGCGCAAGCGATTTATGGAATGGGTGTAATTGTGGGGCCAACTTTGGGTCCGCCTTTAGGAGGATATTTAGTAGATAATTATTCCTGGCCTTATATTTTCTATATCAATATTCCATTAGGAATCATCGCTACTATTTTGGCAATAACTTTTGTTAGAAGTCCGAAATATGGAGAAAAATTAAAAGCCAATCAGGTAGACTGGTGGGGAATTATATTGTTAGCTGCTTTTATCGGATCATTACAATTCGTTTTAGAGCACGGACAACAAGACGACTGGTTTAACGATTCAACCATTGTAACGCTAAGTGTCGTTACTGTTCTTGGATTAGTTTTATTTGTCTGGCGAGAGCTTACATACAAACACCCTATTGTAAACTTAAGTGTTTTAAAAGACGGAAATTTAAGAATTGGAACGATAATGTGTTTTATTCTTGGTTTTGGTTTGTACGGATCAACACTAATTATCCCAATTTACACGCAATCTATTTTAGGATGGACTGCAACTGATGCAGGACTTTTATTGATTCCGGGTTCAATTACAACAGCGATCATGATGCCATTTGTTGGAAACATGATTCAAAAAGGAGTTCCGCAAGGTTATATGGTGGGAGTTGGATTTTTAATTTTCTTCTTCTTTACTTTTATGATGCGTAACCGCATTACTCCAGATACCGGAGTAGAACATATGTTCTGGCCTTTAATTTTAAGAGGAGTTGGTTTAGGATTGCTTTTTGTACCTATTACCACACTTTCGCTTTCTACATTAAAAGGGAAACATATTGGTGAAGGAGCTGCTTTTACAGGTATGATGAGACAATTAGGTGGTTCATTTGGTATTGCAATTATTACCACTTTTATCACACGTTTGAGCCAGGAACACCGCGTTAATTTACTAACGAATTTAGATCCTGCAAACTATCAGGTACAGCAACGTATCATGGGAATGCAAAAAGCTTTTGAGGCAAAAGGCTACAGCGCGGATGTTGCCCTTAAAAAAGCATATCAGGCAATTGATTATACTGTGTTAAAACAAAGTACTGTGATGTCGTACATGGATATTTTCATGTATTTAGGAATCATGTTCTTATTCTGCATACCAATTATTTTCTTTATTAAAAAAGGAAAAAACAAAATTAATCCTGCTGATGCAATGCATTAATAATAATTGATTTATAATACGAAAATGCCGGGCTTACTAAGTCCGGCATTTTTATTTATTGTTTAAAAGGATTAAAAACTCCTTCTCTTTTAAAAAAAATCTTAGCGCTCCAACAAAATCTTAGTCCCTCAGCAACTTAGATTCTTAGAGGCTTAAAAAAACTATCTCGTAAAAACCAAATGATTGTCTTTTGAAAGATTAGCATCAAACTGATATCCTTCATAATTAAAACCTTTTAAATCGTCGATTGTTTCGGCATTGGTATCGATGATGTATCGTACCATCATTCCCCTAGCCTTTTTTGCAAAAAAGCTAATTATTTTTAGTTTTCCGTCTTTGTAATCTTTAAAGTCTGGCGTAATAACAGGAACTTTTAATTCTTTTACATCTACTGCAGAAAAATATTCAGTGCTGGCTAAATTCACGAATAATTCACCTTTTGTCAACTCTTTGTTTAGGGCTTTTGTAACTATTGGTTTCCAGAATTCATGGAGATTTTTGTAATCGCCAATAGGTAATTTTGTTCCCATTTCCAGACGGTAGGCCTGCATTAAATCAAGAGGCTTCAGAACACCATAAAGCCCGGATAAAATTCTAAGCTTATCTTGAAGCACTTCTATTTTTTCGGTCGGAATGGTATAAGCATCTAATCCGGTGTAAACATCACCGTCAAAAGTATAGACTGCAGGGCGTGCATTTTCAGACGTAAAAGGCGTTTTCCAATCCTGATTTCTTTTCCAGTTTAGATCTGCTAACTTATCTGATATCGACATTAGTTCCGCTAGTTGTGCTGGTTTTTTATCTTTTAAAACTTTATGAACCTGACGTGCTTCTTTTAGAAAAGAGGATTCTGTATAGTGATTCGTTGGTAATTCTTTTTCGAAATTAAGTGATTTCGCGGGTGATATAACAATTTTCATTTTTACGCTTTTGTATGATTCAAAAATACAAATTGAATTCTTATAAATAACTTCTACGGATTGATTTGTTCAATAGTGTTATAATTTGTTTCTTTTGACTTTTGGACTGTTATGAATTCACGAATTAATTTTTTAAAAACAAATCAAAAATTCGTGAATTAGTAGCGGAAAATTGGAACGCATAAAAATCACTTTGTAAATATTAGCCACGAATTCACGAATTAACACTTTAAAAAACATAATCAAAAAATTCGTGAATTCGTGGCGGAAAAAAATGAATCATAATAAAACTTATATCAACTGAATTCATGAATTTATTCAAAAAAGTCCGCGTTTGATTATAAAAGGCGTTTTCTATGTTGTAAATTTGCACCTATAAAATTCCAAATAACATTTCAATATAAAATTGAAAGTTGTATTCTAAATAATAACCACGAATTAAAGAATTAACTTTTTAAAAAAAATTAATTACAAAATTCGCGAATTCGTGGCGAAAAAAATTAGATCATGACGAAAGTATTATATCGATTAGAAAGTTATCAAATAATGGGAATTTTATTTGATGTTCATAGAAATTTAGGTGGAGGTTTTTCTGAAATCGTTTACAAAGACGCTTTAGAATACGAATTTAGAAAAGCAGATATTCCATTTGAAAGAGAAAAAGAATATCTGGTACATTACAAAGACATTATCTTAAATCACAGATTTTATGCCGATTTTGTTTTGTTTGATAAAATTATACTTGAAATTAAAGCAAGTGATTTTCTTCATCCAAAACATGTTTCACAATGTCTAAATTACCTAAAAGTCTCTAAAACGCATTTAGCAATTTTAGCAAACTTTAATTCTGTCTCGCTTGAATACAAACGTATTATTTTATAAAAACCAGTAAATTCGTGGCTATACAAACAAACTATAAAACAGCTTTACAACATAAAATCTTCGAAATAATTTCGAAAGCATCTCAGGAACTAAACGTTGACGCTTATGTCATTGGCGGATTTGTGAGAGATTTGCTTTTAAATCGCGGAACTAAAAAAGACATTGATGTTGTTGCGGTGGGCAGCGGTATCGAATTGGCACTTAAAGTTTCTGAACTACTTCCAAAAAAACCAAAAGTACAAGTTTTTAAAACCTACGGAACAGCAATGTTACGTTTTGAAGATACTGACATTGAATTTGTTGGTGCCCGAAAAGAATCTTATAATTTTGACAGCCGCAATCCGCTTGTTGAAAACGGAACTTTGGAAGATGATCAAAATCGCCGTGATTTTACCATCAATGCATTGGCGTTATCTTTAAACGAAAAAAACTTTGGAGATCTTTCTGATCCTTTTAACGGATTGGCTGATCTTGAAAACAAAACGATTAAAACACCTTTAGATCCAAGTATCACCTATTCTGATGATCCTTTACGTATGTTGCGTGCTATTCGTTTTGCTACTCAGCTGGGTTTTGAAATTGAAAAAAACTCTCTTGATGCAATTACCAAAAATGCCGACAGAATAAATATTATTTCCGGAGAACGTATTGTGGATGAATTAAACAAAATTCTTTCGACACCAAAACCTTCCATCGGATTTTTACTTTTATATCAAACGGGACTTTTAGATATTATTCTGCCTGAATTAACTGCTTTAAATCAGGTTGAAGAAATTGAAGGTCATACACATAAAAACAACTTTTATCACACGCTTGAAGTAGTCGATAATATTTGTCCAAACACAGATGATGTCTGGCTTCGCTGGTCTGCTCTATTGCATGATATCGGGAAAGCACCAACCAAACGTTTTAATAAAAAACAAGGCTGGACTTTTCATGGACATGAATTTTTAGGCGGGAAAATGGCAAAGAAGATATTCGAACGTTTGCACATGCCGCTGAACCACAAAATGAAATTTGTGCAAAAAATGGTCATTATGAGCTCGCGTCCTATTGTACTGGCACAAGATGTCGTGACGGACAGCGCGGTACGCCGTTTGGTTTTTGATGCTGGTGAAGATGTAGAAAATCTTATGACTTTATGCGAAGCTGATATTACTACAAAAAATCCGTCTAAGTTTAAAAAATACCATAAAAATTTCGAAATCGTTCGCCAAAAAATTGTTGAAGTCGAAGAACGCGATCACGTGCGTAATTTTCAGCCTCCAATTTCAGGAGAAGAAATTATGGAGATATTCGATTTAAAACCTTCACGAGAAATTGGCGTTTTAAAAGAAGCCGTTAAAGAAGCCATTTTAGAAGGAGATATTCCAAATGAATATCAGGCAGCTTATGATTTTGTAGTCAAAAGAGCTGAAAAAATGGGATTAAAAAAAGTATAGAAATAAGAAGTACAAAGCAAAATGAAAAAAGAAAATAAATCAGTAATTATTTGGTTACTATCTGGTTGTGTTTTATTGTTTATAATGGTTGTTGTGGGCGGAATTACACGTCTGACAAATTCAGGTTTATCCATGACCGACTGGCATTTGGTAACGGACACATTCCCTCCTTTGACAGACGAAAAATGGAATGTGGCTTTTGAGCAATACAAGAAATTTCCTGAGTATCAAAAAATCAATATTCACAACGATTTTCAACTTTCAGATTATAAATTTATTTACTTCTGGGAATGGTTTCACCGTTTCATAGGACGCATCATTGGATTGGTGTTTTTTGTTCCTTTTGTTTATTTCCTTATCAGAAAAAAACTGGATCGTTCTACTATCAAGAAATGTATTGTTCTTTTGGCAATGGGAGGTTTTCAAGGATTTTTAGGCTGGTTTATGGTTCGCAGCGGATTAATTGACAATCCGGATGTTAGCCATTTCAGACTTTCATTACACCTTACTTTTGCTTTTATAACTTTTGCCTACACTTTATGGGTGGCATTAGATTTAATTTATCCTGAAAGAAATTTTAAAGTAATTCCGCTTCGCAATATTGCGCGCTATGCTTTAATCGTTTTGTTAATTCAGATTATTTATGGTGGATTTGTTGCGGGTTTAAATGCAGGTTTAATACACAATCACTGGCCACTAATGAGCGATGGACAATTTGTTCATGATTCGGTATTTATTGAGCAATCATCGTTAGTAAAAAATTTAATCGAAGGTAAAAGCGGCGTTCAGTTCGTGCACCGAACTTTTGCTTATGTTGTAGTTGCCTTCATTGCATTTTTATATTACAAAAGCACTAAGTTTTCATTGAGCAGAACACAAAAAAACGGAATCAATACGCTGGTAATCTTTGTTCTTATACAATTTGCATTGGGTGTTTTTACACTTTTATACAGCGTTCCTCTTGCTTTAGGATTAATTCATCAAATTATGGCATTCTTCTTATTGAGCGCTATGACATTTACATTACACCGATTATCAAAATAATTTAATTGATTACATAGTTACAAAATGTCTAATATGAAGAAATTAATCGTTCTTTCTGCTTTTTATTTAATAGTAAGCTGTGGCAACAAAGAGCAGTCAAAACCTGCTCAAACTACTACAGAAGAAAAAGAAGTACCAGCAAATGTAGCTACTGAAAAAGAATCTGTACCAGAATTTAAGAAGTATCTTCGAAAAGGAATTCTTTTGAAAGAACCAATACAAGTATTTGACAAAGATCTAAATGTAATAGAAACACTTGACATCAAAGAAATTACAGAAGTTCAGATTTTGGCAAAAAGTACCGCAATGTACAATCTTGCTAAAAGCACGGATTATTGTTTAAAGTCAAACTTTATAAAAATCAATTATAAAGGAAAGGAACATATCGTTTTTGGAAGTAGTATCTACGAAATAAACGAGAATGCGAAGTTTGATTTTAAGTCTGAAAAAAATGAAGCTTTTTCCGTTTTTTCGATGACTAATTTTCAAATGGGCGCTTCTGATGATGTCGAATTAACAGGTTGTGATGATTTTAGTTTGTTAGTGATCTTAAATCATAAAGACAATAAGTACACAACCCTTGCTATTCCTGACAATCAAGAATATAAATCAAAAACAAAATTTGCAAATCTTATACATGATGACGGTTCATCTGAGGAAATTTATAATGCAAAAGTCATAAACGATACTTTGGTTATGGGAATTAAAGTGGGCTATCAGGAAGGTTACGGTTCTTATTTTCTAAAGACAGCTCTTAAAGATAATTTTTCTAAATCTGAAATTGCAAATATAAAAAGATTCGAAGAGGAAAGCAGCTATAACGAACTTAAGTAACGACATGAAATATTTAAAAATAATGATGTTCTTTTTATGCTTAATTCTCACTGTAAGCTGCAAAAACAAAACAGAAGAAACTAAAAGCAACACTCTAAAAGCTGAAGTTCCAAGTGCTGAAGTTCCAAAAGAGGAAAAACAGCTTAAAGAATCAGCCAAAGAAATCGCGGAACGTTTTAAGCCAAAAGATGCTGAGATCGTTCACGAAGTGATACAGACAAAAGTTTGGGGAAAGCAAGACGTTATTATCGTTTTTTATGCAAGCCGATATATAGATGATCAAAGTACAACAGTACCTTTCGAACGTCAGTATGTCGAAGGCTACCTTTTAATTCCGGATGGCACCAAAAACTACAAAAAAGTACTAATATATAAATTCGAAGACGATAATGTCGAAACTATTATACAGTCTGTTTTCTTTGCTAATGCAGATAAAGATTCTGAAAAAGAACTTATTATACTAACGACTTGCAGCCATAGATTAGAATTGCTTTACGACGGGACCGAATATTACAACTATGTTTTTGACAACTTCGACATGAACAAAATCCCTAAAGAAATGACGTATTTAAGCGACATAAGCACTTCTATTTATGGTGGTTTCGAAGGACAACGTGAAGACGGACCATCGAAAGCAGATTTTAAAACCACATCCGACGTAAAAGCAGAACTAAAAAAACTAGGCTACTAATATTCTAATTCTTTTAATTCCGTTTTCGGTCATATTTAAAAAGGTCTTAACCTAACCAGGTTTTAAAGTCCTGTACTTTTTCACGGCTTACGATAACCTCATCTTCCTTATAAGAAGGCAAAATTACTTTAAGGCGCGAATTGGTGTACACCTGAATTTCTTTTATGGCAGGCAGCGGAATAATAAATTTTCTGCTTACGCGAAAGAAATTCTTCATGTCTAATTCCTGCTCCAGAATTTCTAACGTAGAGTCGATTAGATAATTTCGATTGTCGAAGGTGTGAATGTAAGTTCCTTTGTTTTCACTAAAAAAACATTCTATTTCGTCTGTAGTAATAACTTTTAAGTGCTGCCCAATTTTAACTGTAAAACGTTTTTTAAAATTCTTTTCAAAAGGATTTGATAACATTTGACGTATTTGCTCAAAATCCAGCTGAAGTTTTTTTGGCTCAGTGCTTGTCTTTGGTAAACGATCTTTAAATTTTGTAACTGCAATATCAAGATCGTCTTCATCAATCGGTTTTAAAAGATAATCGACACTATTGAGTTTAAAAGCCTTTAGAGCGTATTCATCATAAGCAGTGGTAAAAATAATGGCACTTTTGATCTCTATTTTTTCAAAAATCTCAAACGACAAACCATCAGATAACTGAATATCTAAAAAAATCAAATCAGGGTGATCGTTGTTAGTAAACCACGCTATCGATTCTTCTACAGAATGCAACATAGTCTGTACTGTGATATTTAGTTTTTCTAATTTTCGCTGCAATAATCTTGCGGCTGGTTTCTCGTCTTCTATTATTAGTGTGGTCATTTAGTAAAATGAAATATTAATTATAAAATTACTCCCATTTGTTATTGGCTGATTCTTTACTCATGTATTCCTGAATTTTCTTCTTTTCCCATTCATCACTAAATAAAATATCTCTTCCAAATACAGATAATGCATGAGCCAAAAGACCAATACCCCAGAATAATGCTGTAGAATAAGTTTCCCAATTTAGCAAACCACTTTCCTGAATTCCGTGCCCAAAAAAATCTTTATTTAAATTCGCAATAATGATAATGAAATTAACGATTAGATATATTCTTAAATGTGAGTAAAATTTACGAATGCGTCTTACTTTTTGGTACGCAATATTAAAATTTTCATCATTGCTAAACTCTTGAGAATATTCATTGTACATTCTTCTTCTAAATTGTCCCATTTTATTTTAAATTTAAAATTATTGCCACTTTTCTTTATTTCTGTTTTCTTTCTCCATCAATTCTTTAATCTTTCGTTGTTCCCAGTCTTTTCCAAAAACCGGAAGTACTTCAAAAACTTTTAAGCCATGAATAACAACACCTATGCCCCACCAGAATAAAGGCCAGTAAAACCATAAATCCTTTGGTGTTGTAAACAGATTAATAAAAATCAAGATTATATTTACTCCTATATATGAAGTCAAATTTCCATAAAATCCTTTAATACTTTGTACTTTCTTTTTTGCGAGATAATATTTATCGTCTTCACTATAATTTGGTTCCATAATTATTTCCATGTTTTTTGATTGTTTTGTTTTTCCAGAATCTCACGTATTTTTCGTTCTTCCCAGTCTGAGCTGTAGCCAAACACCTTAAAGGCATGCATGGTAACACCAAAACCCCAACCCAAAGCCGAAAACCAAAACCATTGAAAATCTGGAGAATATTTCAAATTTATAAAAATTAAGAAAGGTACTACACAACAATATGAAATTATGTTTCCGTAGAATCCTTTTAATTCCTCTACTCTTTTTTTAGCTCTGAAATACGCTTTATTTTCGTCATTATACTCTAAACTTGCATCCATAACTGTAATTTGTTTGGTTAAAATCGGAATTCTAACGGTAAAAGTTTCTTTGTTTTCTTCAATCGAGACCTTTCTGTTTGTTATCAAACCGTATCGATTTACTATGTTTTGTAAGCCAACACCTTGCCTGTCTTGTAAAACTTCTTTCTTTTGAAAATCATTTTGAATAGCCAGATAATCTCCGTCTATAAAAATCCTAATATGTAGTGGTTTCTGCTCGCTGACTACATTATGTTTTACCGTATTTTCGAGTAAAAGCTGCAATGAGAGCGGAACAACCTTTGCTTCAGAATCAATATTGGCTGTTGGGATTTCGTAAAACAAACTATTTTCGAAACGCATTTTCAGCAAATTCATATAAGTTTTTGCAAAGGATAATTCGTCTTCAACAGAAACCAATTCTTTATCTTTTTGCTCCAGAACGTAGCGATAAATTTTAGATAAAGAAGTGGTAAAACGCTGTGCATTATCCGGATTCTCCTCGATTAAAGAGCTTAATACATTTAAACTATTAAAAAGAAAATGCGGATCAATCTGATTCTTTAAACTTTCAAACTTTGCATTTGCTGTTCCTGCAATGATTTTTTGCTGCGTAACTTTGTTTTCCTGATACAGTTTATAAAAATGTAAGGAATGAAAAATCAATAAAACGATAAAAGTAATTACTGATGATTCTATGTAATTGCCTATTCTTTCATTAGCCAAAAAACTAACTATGGGTCTTTTTTCAATAATTACCTGCGTAAAAATGCGAAGCAAAAGAATGACAAACAATGAAATAAAAAATGAACTTATAAACCCAATCAGTATTCGCTTTGGAGTGAATCTGTCTGTTTTAAAAACTTTATCCAGATATTCAAACAAACTAGCATTGACTATGTATAATACCACGCTGTACAGCATGCAATACAGGAAGAAAAAATACAGATCGTTGTTAAAAACTTCAATCCCAAGCGATGCAAAACGAATCAGAAAAGAGAACATAAATACCACTCCGCCAACGAGAAACGCTTTTAATAAATTTGGTTTTAAAGTCATTATTTTATTTTTTAAGTAAATCATTTACAAGTTTTCTGAATTTCAAGAGCTCGTTCAATACCCCATTTTGGAGAGAAAGGCGTTTCCGGTTTAAAAGTAGCAAAAAGTTCGATAGCTTTGTTAACCTGTGCACATAATGGTTTTGTATCAACGCCTGTCCATTTTGCTCCTCCCAATTGATAATCGGCTTCGCCAAACACAGCACGAGGATTATTTGGATTCAAGGCTTTTGCTTTGCCATACGCTTCCATAATTTTACCTGAATATTTTGGTGCATTTGTCATAGGATCAGCCACTACATAAGCAGTATAAATAAGAGCCTGAACAACATATAACTCTGAGTTGTTTTGATCTTTAATCAATTCGACATCAAGTGCATCTTGTGCTTTTGTTAGTAACAATTCTAATTTCACAGGATCTTTTTCAGAAAATGCCGAAGTCGTATTTACAAAAGCAACATAATAATTGGGTAACCAGCTTGTTTTTTCAGCTGCTGCAATTCTTTCGAACATAGCAGATGCTTCTGTACTTTTTCCTTCTTTCCAAAGCCCGAAAGCTTTTGCCATTCCTTGTTCGAATTGTGTCTGAGCAGATAATAAACTGCAAATAAATAACGTGATAACTGTAATAATTTTGGTCATAATTTCTTTTTTTTAAGGTTGTTTTTATTAAGGTTTTGAGTTTTTAAGGTTCTAAGCTGCTATGTTTTTCTTTGATGATTAAAACTCCTTGTTTTTTAGTTTTTTACTTAGTACATAGAACCTCAGTTTCTTAGTAGCTTATTATTATACTTCAAAAGTAGATTGGTTTTTACGGTTTAAAAATTTAATGGTACTGAGTTGTTGAATTTCATGACTGAATTGTTTTTTTTTTAGTAGTCTTTAATAAAACAAGCATTGTTTATGTCTAAAATTTAAACAATAAAATAAATTAGCAACTTGAAATTAATTATGAATCAAATAATAAATATTCAAAATTTCTTCAGGATTCATTTGTAAATTGCGGCATGAAAATTCTAATTGTAGAAGACGAGCGAGAAATTGCGCAAAGTATCAAGGAATACTTCAAAACAAACGGCATTCAATGTGAAACGGCCGAAAACTACGATTTGGCACTAACTAAAATTAACAACTATGATTACGATTGTATCTTATTAGATCTAATGCTGCCTGGTGGTGATGGATTTGATATTTTAAAAGAGTTAAAAGCTAAAAATAAAACAGAGGGAGTTATTATAATTTCAGCTAAAGAAAATCTCGAAACACGGCTGGAAGGATTTAATCTTGGCGCAGATGATTATTTAACGAAACCTTTT
>Ga0247817_10000219_pt1 | contig 36935 bp, 66 predicted proteins | sample UWRJL212509R1_FD_178010 | JGI IMG/M metagenome (GOLD analysis project Ga0247817, IMG submission 178010) | Plant litter microbial communities from Arlington Agricultural Research Station in Wisconsin, United States - UWRJ-L212-509R-1 | ecosystem: Environmental > Terrestrial > Plant litter >...
CAGACGATTGCGACAATTGCGCGTGAATCGAAAAAATGGTTGAAGATCCAGAATATTCAGGTCAATGAAATGGAACTTCCTGACGGTCTTTACAATGGTTATTACGATATAACATCGAATCGAGTTTACTAATGAAGGCGGGGCTTATAGGTGGATCAAGTCAACAACGCTCGCTACCATTTAATGCTGAGCGATCCGTTAACCTATTCCCTGTTTTAGACCAAGCAGGGAAAGATGTTGCTGCCCTTTACTCTAAGCCCGGTAATCAGTTATTCGCCTCTGCTGGTATTGGTCCGGGCCGTGGGTCATTCACTGCTTCTAATGGTCGGTCATTCTTTGTAAGTTCTACCGCTGTGTTTGAGTTACTTGGTAATGGTACAACTGTACAACGTGGCACTGTTGACCAGTCTCAGGGTGGGGTCACGATTGATGAAAACGGATTTCAATTAGCTGTATGTGATGGACAAAGCCTCTACATCCTGACCTATGCAACAAACGCATTCCAAAAGGTTACAACCGTTAACCTCCCATCCGCCTCGACTGTGACTTTCATTGACGGGTACTTTATCGTTAACCGCCTTAACTCAGGTATTTTCCAGATTTCAAAGTTGTATGACGGTCTGGTATGGGCTGCGTTGGACTTTGCCACTGCGGAATCATCTCCTGATAGCCTCTTACGTGTTTTAAACGTGTCGGGCCAGTTGTGGTTATTCGGTGACAAGACGACAGAGATTTGGTCAAATACTGGCGGTCTTAAGTTCCCGTTTACCCGTATTGCAGGTGCTAAGCTGGAGAATGGTACATCTTCCCGTTTCTCACCCCTTTCCCTCGATAACTCCGCTTTCTGGGTTAACAATGATAAGAACGGATTCGGGATTGTTTACCGCGCTGAGGGTTTCTCTCCTAGACGTATTTCCACAGAAGCGATTGAACTAAAAATCCAGTCTGCAATCTATCCTGACCGTATTCGGTCGTTTTCATATCAGGAAGATGGTCATACATTCTTTATCCTGACGGACGGGGGAATGGAAACAACCCTTGTCTATGACCTTGCAACACAGGTCTGGCACGAGAGAGCTTTCCTAAATGAAGACGGAAACTACGAGCAGGACATCGCTATTACCGCGACATATGCCTTTAATCGCTGCCTTGTTATGGATCGCCGCAACGGAAACATCTATGAGCAAAGCCTTAAGTATTATGACGATAACGGAGAAGAAATCGCCCGTGACCGTACCTTCACCCATCTTACAGACGAAAACCAGCCATTCACGTATGCTAATCTAACGGTTGGATTTGAGACGGGTGTGGGACTTCAAACGGGATTAGGGCAAGACCCTAAAGCTACGTTATTCCTATCTAAAGATGGTGGTAAGACCTTCTCAGGGGGATATATTACTTCAATTGGCAAAGCTGGTAAGTTCCGTGACCGAGCCGTATGGAGGCGTTTAGGGCAAGCCCGTCAAATGACATTCCGTGTAAGAATTACTGACCCTGTTAAGGTTTGTATTTCGGGAAGTTGGTTTAACACATTATGATTGAAGTTCCTACATACGAAGTTTTAGCAGAGGATGACGGTAAAGCTAAGTTGACTTGGCTGCTGTTCTTTCAGTTACTCGCTTCTGGCGACCCTGGCACTGCATGGCAACCTGTTGTTACTAATCTTACATCGGTCGGCACTCCTGCTATCACTGGGGCTTATTATGAGAATCAGGGTTTCACTGACTTCTGGGTTAATATTATCCCGACCACAAGCATTTCAGGTACGGCAGGGTCAATCTATATCGATCTTCCTTTCACTGTTTCAGTGGATGCGCCTTGCTTTGGTGTCGCTGGATTAACCTCTGGAATTGGCGCGGTGGATTCTGTTTCTAAACGAATTTACCCACCAACATTTTCGGCACTAACCATACCATTAACAATAACTGGCAGAGTTCTGTCACAATAAGGAGACTACTATGGGTTTATTTAAGAGCGTTAAAAAAGTCGTAAAAGGTGTAGCTAAGTTCGCTGGACCTATCGCTGCATTAAGCGGTGTGGGTTTGCCCTTAGCTGCTGCAATCGGTGGTGCAGGGGGTCTTCTTTCTGGTGGTGGACTTAAGGGTATTGGTCTTGGTGCTTTAGGTGGAGCTGCGGGAGCGGCTGGTGGTTCTATTTTCGGTACAGGGGGTGCATTAGGTACAAACCTAACTGGAGCCGGACTTTCTGCGGCTAATGGTGCTTTGGCTTCTGGACTTGTAGGCGCTCAAGACGGATTATCTGGAGCATTGACAAGTGGATTAACTGGTGGACTGGGTGGATATTACTCAGCTGGTGGATTCAGTAATGGTCTTTCAGGCGGTGGTCAAACTGGAAGCACGGCTTTTGCTAATGGTTCTGGACTTGGTAAAGCTGGGGGAATTAGCCTTTCATCCCCATCCACAACCCAGCTAACGGGTGGTATTTCTTCGTCCTATGCACCAGTTTCCTCGGCAAGCAGCGGATTTGGATCTTATCTTGATAAAGCCAAGGACCTTATTGGTGAGTATGGGAATGTTATTTCCCCTGTGGCTTCTGCTGCAATCGGTGGGGTTACGAATACACAAGCCGCTGAGGATTTGCTTAAACAGCAAGAAAAGTCCCAAGCACTCTTAACACCATTCCTGAATAGCAAGTTTGAGCCGGGTGACCTTACACAAGACGCTGGTTATCAATTCCAGCTTCAACAGGGACAAAACGCTTTGGATCGCGCTCAATCGGCTCGCGGTAATTACTTCTCTGGTGAAGCTTTACAAGCGGCTAATGATTACGGTCAGGGGTTGGCTTCAACGACTTATGACGATGCATATAAACGCTACTTATCTAACCAGCAACAGAAGTTAGGCGTTGCAGGAGCCTTGACAGGCGTGTATGATAACATCGGTAATATCAATGCAAATGCGACTACAAATATCGGTAACGGTGTGGCTGCAGGAGTAGGTGGATTGCTAGGCGGTGGATTCAACAACCAAGGCCAGAGTTTTAACACTGACAACGCCCTTATTCGTGCATTGTTAGCTAGACAAGGGGCTTATCAATAATGGCAGTTGATTTAGGTGTATTCCAGAGACAAGTTAGTCTTCTAGACCGTCAGAAGCTTCAAGAAGAATTTGAGTTAAAGAAGCAATTAGGTCAGGCTCAACTTGCACAAGCTGGAGCGCAACTGGCTAAGGCTCAATATCTTGATGTTGACAAGCTAGGTGAGCAGTCACTGTTTAAAGCTGCACAAGGTTTAGAACTTTCCCCACAGGAGCAAGCTGCAGCCCGTTTCGTATCTGCAAAGACGGAGAAGGTGCAATTTGACCCTGTTACAGGTTCTCGCATTGATACGCCATCCCTAGCTAACCGTTTAGGAGTTAACATTGGCGGTGGTCAGCCTATGCAACAGCCAATGATGCAACCACAACAGGCCCCACAACAGGAATCGCCTCCTCAAATGGGTAATCTGGTTGCTGATCCATTTTCTGGCGGTGGTTCTAATCTACCTCCTGCAATGAATGTTGGTAGCTTGCCTAACGTAAATCAGCCGCAACAATTCGTTAATCAATATGAGCAACGATACAATCAAGCTATGGCCGATGCCGCAAACAATCCAAAGCTTCAGCAACAAATTAAGGCAGACTACCTAAAAAGCACACTAGCTCCCAATGAATCGGAGGCTAAAAATGCTGGGTATGCTCAACGTATGGTCTTTAGCGATCCAATTATATCAGACCCTAAAAACATTTCTGCAGCGACAGACCCTAAACAAGTAGCAAGAGCAAATATCCCATTGATAGGGAACTTTCTTAAATCTGATGAATATCAGGCATCGGAACAGGCCCAAAGAGATTTTCTTGCCGCTATTCTTCGCCGTGAATCAGGCGCATCTATTGCTCCAACTGAGTTAACAGAAGGGCGTAAACAATATTTTCCACAACCTGGAGATAGTGAATTAGTTCTCCAGCAAAAGGCTGCAAATCGTCAGACAGCACTAGGTGGTGTTGAATTGTCGGCTGGCCCCTCTTATGCAAGATCACAGCCAGTAACTCCAACAAAAGAAAACCTACAGCAATCATTTGATAAGAAAAAAGATGCAATACAAATCGTAGAGCCAACCAGAGCACCTGATGGCCATATGTATATATCTGACCCTAATCGCCCAGGAAAGTTTTTGAGAGTTGATTAATGGCAAAATTAACACCAGTAGAGTTTGACCCATTTGCTAAATCACAGAAATTAACCCCTGTTGATTTCAATCCATTTGAAACAGCAACACAGGTTCCAAGTGCTTCAAGAACGGTATTAGATCAAGGATTACAGGGTGCTACATTTGGCTTTGCAGATGAGGCAACGGACAGAATTGGAGCTGGTATCGCATCCGCTTTAACACCGGATTTAACTTATAGTGATGCTTTAGGGCAAGCACGAGATTTATCAAAACAACAACTAGGCGCTGAATTAGAAGAGAGACCTGTTTTGTCTATTGCTTCTAACTTAGCTGGTGGTCTAGCAACAGGAGGAATTGGTGCAGGAACTAAAACAGGTGCGACGGTTGGGAATATTATTCGGTCTGGCAACCTCGGATCGCGTATTGCTAAAGGCGCAGTGGCAGGTGCCGCATCCGGTGGATTATACGGTGCTGGTTCTGCGGATGAAGGTTCTCGCTTGCAAGGCGCTACCACTGGTGCTGAGTATGGGGCTGTTCTCGGCGGGGCTTTGCCTGCTGCGGGTGCTGCATTTAATAAACTAAATACCAAAAAGGTTATCCCTAAAGCTGATGAAGTTCGTCAACTTGCTAGTGGATTATATCAAAAAGCAAATCAATTAGGTGGAACGCTTAAGCCTGAAATTACCAATCAGTTTCTTGATTCAATCGATAACCTAAGACCGCAGACAAAAATCGGACAGATGGTTGCTGGTGATTCGGAATTTACTAAAATTGCAGACCGCATCAAGGGTATTCGTGACGAGCCTCTTGATCTTCAATCTGCCCAAGAATTAGATGAAATTCTAGGAAATACCATAGATGGTTTGATGGATAACGGTAAATTAACCAAAGAAGGTTATAAAGTACAGAATATCCAAAACAATCTTAGAGATGCTATTGAGAACGCTACCGAAGACCAGATTACGGGTGGTAAAGAAGGGTTTGACGCATTAAAAGAAGGTCGATCTTTATGGTCAACATCTTTGCGCATGAAAGACCTTGAGCGTATTGTGGATAATGCGAATACATTCCAAGTTCCTGCTACGGCCATTAAATCGGGTTTCCGGCAGATAGTTCGAAACCCTAAGAAATTCTCTCGTTACAGCCCAGAAGAACAAAAAGCCATTAAACGAGCCTCTGAGACTGGAATTGTAACAGATATACTTAACATCGCTGGTAGTCGTCTTGGCCCTATTATTAGTGGATCTGCTGCCTTTGCAACAGGTGGACCTATTGCTGCTGGTTTGGCTTCTGCTGCATCCTATGGAACATCTAGCCTTGCAAGAAACGCCGCCGAATCATTACAAGGTGGGCGCGCTATTGATGCTATTCGTGCCGTAGCTGACAGATCGGGCTTATCTAGAGAAGTGAAGAGAATTGATTTACAGAGAGATTTTGATAGAATAAAAAATTCTTCATTTATTAAGAGTGAGACTGGTGCCATAGGTAACTTTCCTAAAGATTTAATTGATGAAAGCGACTTAACGGGCGTCATTACAGGAAGGCCAGTAACTTTCAATTATACACATAATACTGATTCAGCAGGAAAATATTACGGAAAAGCTAAGGCTGGAGACCAATTTGGAAGAGATATTGAACCTTCTGGTAAATACATGAATATAACTTCCGAAAAAGGATTAGATAGAGCAAAGTCAATTTCAACATCAATTGAAACAGGAAAAAAGACTTTCAAAAACCCTATTGTTATTGATAATGATAATCTGAATTGGAAAAAAGAACTTAGTAAAATGTACGGTGGAAAAACCGGTAAAAATTTAACTGATGCATTGGTTAAAGATGGTTACGATGGGATTATAACTAAGGAAAATAAATATATATCTGAGGTTATAGATCTATTGAGCAAAAAACCCGAGAAGGAAGATTTACAAAAGGCTTTTGAAGCCAGAAAGCTAAAGAAATAACATGTCGGTATTGTTAACGCCTCCATACTTACAATTTGAAGATGAAAACGGTGTACCGTTAGCTGGTGGTAAGGTTTTTACTTATGCCGCTGGTACAACGACACCTAAAGCCACTTACACAGATTCAAGCGCATCCCAACAGCTACCTAACCCAATTATATTAGATGCTGCTGGACGTGCCACTATCTGGATTCAGGGCGCGTACAAGATTGTCGTACAAGACGCTGCAGGAGTTACAATCCGCACCACCGACAACATCACATCCTTTACGGTTGCTGCTGCTGCATCACCATCTTATTTCCAGTCATTTTCCGGTAATGGCGCTCAGACAACATTCACATTATCGCAGCCTATGGGTACTGACCCTAATGCTTTGATGATCTTTGTTAACAATTCGCCATCCGTTACAAACACGCCATTCTTTCAGGCTTTAGCTAACACGACTATTCAGACAGCCTTTACGGTATCTCAAGACCTTGGAACTGACCCTAACGCTATTACAGTGTTTAAGGCTACCAGCGCAACAACATGGAATATTGCTCGTCCTGTTACCGATTATACAATTAACGGAACTACCTTAACTCTGACAGCGCCTATTGCTACAGCTTATTCCCCTGGCGTTCTGGTGTTTAAAAACCCTGTTCTTAATGATACGACAACAGGTGTAGGTTTACAGATTCAGAACCCATCCTCCTATACCATTAACGGGACGACATTAACTTTCTCGACAGCGCCTAAGACGGGTACTAATAACATTCTGGTATTTGCTCCATCATCCCTTGTCGGTGCGGCTTCCCAATCTGCTGCTGCTGCTGATGCATCTGCCACGGCTGCTGGTAACTCTGCGGTTATTGCGGCTCAACAGGCTACAAGCTTTACAGGCACATCGGCAACGTCAACATTAATTGGCACTGGTTCAAAAGTATTTACTACACAGCTTAATAAGAACTTCCTGCCGGGAGAGTTCCTGACAATCGCTTCTAATGCCAATCCAGCTAATTATATGTATGGACAGGTAACAGCTTACGATCCTGCAACTGGTATTCTTACCGTAAACGTAACGGTATCTGGTGGATCAGGTACATTCACTGATTGGAATATTGCTCTATCCGGTCAGCAAGGACTTCCAGGAGGAGGTGTTGCTAATGGTACATATGGCGACATCGTTGTATCTGGCGGGGGCTTAACTTGGAATGTTAACAAATCCTCTCAAGCACAGGCTACAGGCGGTACAGACAATACTACGTTTATGACTCCCTTGAGAACTAAGCAAGCAATTGACGCTAATCCAAATATTATACTAGGAACTGTTCAGGCTACAACCTCGGGAACATCTAAGGATTTTACAGCCATTCCAGCAGGTACTAAGCGCATCACTATTAATTTTCAAAATGTTTCCACTAATGGAACAAGTGATATAATTTTACAAATTGGGGACACAACCGGATATAAGAATACAGGTTACTTAGGCTCAGCATCAGTTATTGCAGCAGCTATCGTAACTGTAAATCTTAACACTGGATTCTTATGTCCCTATGATAACGCCCCGTCTGCCGCCACTGTTAGACACGGTTTTATTGTTTTAAATCTTATGGATTCAGCCAACAACATCTGGACTGCCAATGGTAATTTTGGATTTTCAAATATCGCCCGAAGTGGTATGACTGTAGGCAGTAACTCACTTTCTAATGTTTTGGATCGCATCCGTATTACTACCGTTGGTGGAACAGACACATTCGATCTTGGTTCAATTAACATTATGTACGAAGGATAAAAAATGATTAATTACACACTTGGAGACAGCCTAACCGTTGGCGTAGGAGCATCTACAACAGCTAAATCGTGGGTAGGCTTAGCGACCCCAGTAAACCTTGCACGCAATGGTGATATGGCTGCAGAACTGTCAAATAAAATTAACGGTATCGGCGGCGCTCCACTGGTTCCTGAGCCATCGAAAACATACAGTATTATGATTGGGGTAAACGACCAGAAGAATTACCGTGGTGATGCTGTAAAGCAAGGTTACTATAAATCATTTCTGCGTTGTGCATTAGCTTACTTATTTATTCCAGTAAAAAACAAGGCCCGTGATGCATTAATCACTTACACCGGAACTTGGGGGAATACTCCCGTTAACACCTATGGTAAGTATTCAGCTACCCCTAACTCCACAGCAGAAACTACCGTTAATGGTACATCTGTATATGTCTCCTACATTATCCAGAATAGCAACAGTTATGTGGCAGAGATTCGTGTTGATGGGGTATTAAAGAAAACTATCAATGTATCAACAACCCCTATGGGTACTGCCAATGGTTCAAGCTATGCATCTGCATGTGAGAGAATTGATGGTTTATCTCCTGGGTCTCATACGGTAAATGTTAAGGTAATATCAGCGGCGGCGTATTTTTACTTAGAATGGATTGGCGGTAACGAGCAAGTATCATCCCCTCGTGTATTATTGGGAAATGTGATTAAAATGTCCAATGCCGCATATACCCAATTTGCCACAAGTGACACTATCGTTAACGCTTACAATACCATCATTGATGACCTTATTACGGAGTTTACGGCAGATGGCTTTGATGTTGATAAGGTAGATGTTCATTCCGTAATTAACCCTTTAACTGACCTTACATCTGACGGCGTTCACCCTAATGATGCTGGACATTTAAAGATATTTCAGGCGTTTTCGGCGGCATAATTGGAAATAAATGATTTCACCCTCGGTCTACTCGGTACAATCGGAACATCACTTGTTACGACAATTGGCGTTTTATGGTATAAACTGGGTAAGACTGAGGAAGAAAAAGACTTAATCCGTGATAAGTTCCAAGAAAAGATTGAATCCTTACTCATAAAAGTGACAGAATTGATGGTTACGAGTACCAGCCAAACTACCACTTTCACCAATGCCATTAAAGAGATTACTGAATCGATGGCTAGGATGAAAGAGGAGTTTCTGAGAGGTAAAGGTCAATGATATTTAACCGCAAGAAAAAGGACGTGGAAATTAGCTCACCTAAACTGGAGGTTGAGTTGGAGAAAGCCATTGAGCGGAAGAAAGAGGCTGACCGTGATTTCCATGATATTAAGGGAATCTGTGGCCCGCATGTTTTAGAAATTTTCATAGATGCATTAGCTAAAGGAAAGTTAAAAAACCATGCATAGCTTTATTAAATATAACCAGATATTCGCTGATGACCTCAAATTCGCCATGAGTTGGGGTGCTTTGGTGTTGGGATTCATTGTGTTAATAACCGCCCTGTGCATCTTATGGGAATGGAAAGAGACTAAACCTAAGGACCAGAAATTCTTCTTGTGTTTCGGTATATTCTTTCATTGGCTTGCAACTGTGGTATCTCGTGCATTATCGCTGTTAGTTGACAGTGGATCAATTCTTGCCCGAACAGAACACATGCTAACCGCTATTAACCTTATATTCGTTATAACTGCGGGAACTTTCTATTTTAAAGCCCTAGTACACCACTGGAAACCTAACTTGTGGAGATATGTATTAAGTGGTATTGTTGGATTAATCTTTATCGCTTACGTGTATCGGATTGCTCTATGAAATTAATGGGTAAAGAAACCTTAAAAATGGAACTAAAGGCCGATGAGGGTATAGTTGACCATGCCTATCAAGATCATTTAGGGTTTTGGACTATCGGCTGCGGTCACTTAATTGACGCTCGTAAAGGTGGTAAGATTAGCCAGAAAGTTATAGATATTCTTCTGGAAGATGATATAGACGAAAAATCCAAACAGGTTTATGACGCTCTACCGTGGGTAAAAGAGTTATCAGATGGCCGACAACGCGCCCTTATAAACATGTGTTTTCAAATGGGCATCAACGGTCTGCTGGGGTTTAAAAACTCACTGGCGGCGCTTAAATCGGCTCAAACACCTAATGAATTTTCAAAAGCTGCTGACATGTTCCTGCAAAGCAAATGGGCAACACAGACCCCCGCTCGTGCTAAACGAGTTACAGATATGATTAGGAAGGGCTAAATGACATGGCTAATATCCAACTGGAAGATACTTTTGGCTGTCGCTCTGACTGGTTTCTTAGCCTACTCATTGCATACGTGTTCTCTGACTAGGGCTATCGAAAAGCAAAGACTTGCAACTGAATTACAGTGTATTAAATCACAGGAGATTACTACCAATGCTGAAAACACTTTTAATGCTGGCCGTAATCAGCTTGACAATGACCTTAGCAGCTTGCCAGCACCCTCCTGCATTAAGATCAGCACCACCAGCGGGTCCGATGCAACCAACCAGCCCAACAAGCCGAGTCATAGAGATGCGGTCAATACTGACATCTTATACAAGTTCGCTGCCGCCTGTGAAGTGGATCGCCTAAAAGTTATCGCATTGCAACAATTCATAAAGGATGAGCGTAAATGAAACCCGTAAATCTATTCCAAGGTGACCAAAGACTGGGAAACCTAACAAAGGCTATTCAGGATATTATTTATGAACGTGGTCAGGGTATTCCAATTCCTGCTATCTTAGGTGTTCTGGAACTAGTTAAGATTGGTATTTATGAATCGAGCAAGGAATGATCATCCTACAGATGGAGATAACAGACGATGACTCATTCTCCCTGATCTGTATGCCAGGGTATGTGTTTAGTTATCTAGGGTTTTAGGGTCGTTGTATTTCCACCTGAACAACAATAAAGCTCTATCCAGTCTATACTCATCTGCAACCCTGAAAACATCCCCTTGAGCGGGGGGACCGTTTAATCGGCGCATTGACCGCAAGTATTTACATGCTTCATTCCATCGTACTGTAGGAGTTTTTAAATAGTGATTCATTACCGTTTATATCCCATCTTTTTCCAAGCTGCTACCTGATTTAATAGTTCGGAAATAATATCCCCATCCGTCCCCTCGTTTTTTGATAACTGGTGATGATAAAATTCGGCTACGTCATTGAAAACCATTCTCAAATAATCCAGACGTTCATCTAGTGCCTTAATTACACGTTCCGCCTCTTTACCTGCCTCTTCTGGAGTAAATGTTGTACCAATCTTAATCATCATCTGGCAGCGGTTTGTATCGATTACATGATTTGCTCTTATTGAATATTGGTGTATTTGCGTTTCAAGCGTAATAGGTTCCATCACACGCCCTCCTGTTTGATCTTATTATATAAATCTAGTGCTTCTGTACTGTCTTTTAACTTTTGTTCGATATGAGTTCTTGCATGTGGCATTACTTCTTTTGCCAAGTTCAAAACAGACAAATTCATCATCAAAGACTTTGCCAGTTTATCAGCTACTTCCATATAAGATGGCGTTTGTAATGATGTGCGGATTATTTCAGTAATTTCCATGCGATCAGAAACCAAAGAAACCGTTTCAGGATATTGCATTAGGTGCTTCATCATCAATTTTTGAGCGCGTTCTACCCAATCTAAAGCCTTCTTCTTATCTTCTGGCATTTCGGTTTTATCGGTCATTTTAATTCCTCAACAAAATATCCTGATACAATCCAGACTAATGAAATATCAGAAATGTATGAAACAATCCCATCCTTAAGAGATAATCCAGCTTTTCTATATTCTGGTTTATCATCAGAATTATATCCATTGCATGCATCAAACCGCATGAATAAACCTTCATTAGGGCAATCATACATGCGAAACACTTGACCGACTTCTAATTCAGAAAACATTAATTCAGGCTTGCGTCGTTTTAATTTAAATTTCATTTCGTCTCCGGTGGTTTTGGTGATGGTTTCCAGTGTGTCAATTCTCGATCTTCTATGCAGCCATCATCTTGAGAAAATACCCATCCAGAATAATATTCTCCTTCAAGCTCATTGCCTTTGTCAAAAAATTGCTCAGATTTATAAAATTGAAAAACACCGTCAATATATGCACCGACAAAAACTAATTCATTTTGTGGGCATGTATCAATATCCTGCCATTGATCTTCCAGAAGCGCAGTAAGGGCTTCACGAATTAAATCCTCACCTATTTCAAATATACTTCCAGCAGAACCAATTTCATTAAGTTTAGCTAATCCATCTTCCAGACGTTCCCGTGTTAAATTGGTCATTGTGAATCCTCTAATGAATAAGAATATTTATTAATAGGTATTTTTAATCCGTTGCAATATGGGCATGAAACGGTGTTATTTTTATGAAATATCCAGCCATCTTTTCTGGCCGCAGTCCTGCATACCGAGCCAATTTCATCTGTATATTCCCACATTTTATCTAAATCATACCTATCAGAAACAGCGCATGGCTTTCTATCGCAATAAAGATTTAACGTGTAGCATCCAACTTCCATTATTCCCCCAACTCCGCATCAATTTCTTTGACCATCTGGGCGGCCATTGCTTTGAAAACAGTTGAGAAATGCCATCCGCATTGTGTGGCTGAAATCATACCATTACTCGGTTCTTGTTGAATCCGATCTGCGATTAATAGGGCGCGTTGGATTGCATCCTGAATTTCAATAGTGAAAAAATCTGATATAGGTTCCTTTATCCATTCAGATGCGGCTTTGTAGTCGTAAGGGGTTTCGGTCATTTCAAAACTTCCATCTTGTTGTTTATTATTTTTATATGTTCCAGAAGTTTTTCCAATTCTGGTTCAATTGTTTGTTGCACTATAGGGGATTTTATAAATTGATAACCCGCTTCAAATTTACGTTTTCCATCTATTAATTGCGACAGATAACAGTGAAGTTCACTGTGATATTGGAAAAAGAATTTCAAAACCGCTTCATTATCACCAACGGTAGGAAATCGTTTTAACATTTCAGATATTGTTTCAATAGACATTATTCCTGCTCCATATTGGTGTGCTTTGTGATTATTTCTAAAAGATCGTTACAAGTTAAATCTGCCCATGTATCTCTAATATATTTTTCCTGTATGTTTTTGATGCCGATTTCAATGGCTTTAAAATCCAAATTGAGTTCCCGCACATCGTCTGACTGATTTGCAAAAACCCACTGGCAGTTAATACATTTAAGATCACGCTCTGGAATACTATCTCCGCATGAACATTGAGCATCGTCTGATCTGGTTGATAGGGCGGATTCCGATAATGTTAAAACGCCAGTCTTTTTCTGTTTAATGAAAATTCCGCACATTCGATACAGCCAGCTTACAATTTCTGAACTATCATCAGACGGTATAATATGTCTGGTTCGTTCAATCCATTTTATAAACTGAGTGAAATCATTTTCATCGCATGACCAGCCCGCCGCCATATCCCCTGTTGCTGGGGTCGGGGCTGTTCGGGTGTATTTAACACCATCTGTTGGATTATCAGACCATGCATAATTTTTATCGTCATGCTCTTTCAGATAAATAACTTCTGGCATCTGGTCGGGGGTGCTTTCTACAATACCAGTATAAACGTAATCTGGCATAAATTCTGGTTTATTGGTCATTGGTTTTCCTTAATCCAGTCATTACTGGTAAATTGAGCGCATTTGTCTTGGGAAAATCTCTTTGTTACGATAGTACAAGTAAACTCAGTAGGATATTTTACCTCTAATTTATTTTCTAACTTGATACAATATAATCCAGCACATAAAGCTACAATTGACTGTAGTGCAAATAATATAAGTAACGACTTTTCAAAATCAGTCACGGATAAACTCCTTAATCATAGCAAAAATCCCCATACCTAAGAAAGAATAAACCCCTAAGCATAGTAGAAACATTAAAGCCTGAGACAGGGAATAATGGTCTGGATTAGTTAACATATGTAAAAATATTAATGAAGGGGAAGCCACTACAGAAGCTATTAGCATGTCTTTAATACGGTATTTCATTATTTAATCTCCTCTGCTGGGGCTATTAATAATTGCCATAAAGTTGGTTTTACAGGTATTGCCGTATTACGATATTTACTTTCCCATGTGGAATAGAAGTCTCCTTTTCTACCTTCTCCAAGAATATATAGTCTTCCTGCTGTAGAATCAGGGTGATAATCCTTCCATGAACAAATATAAGGAAAGTTATTTTTATCATCCCATCCTACAATAATAGTTCCGTCACGTGGTGCGTTTTCGATTGATTGCCACATATCAAATGACCATATGCGAGCGCTGTGGCTCATCCAATAGACGTAAATTACCTAGAAATTCACCTAGTTCTGCTGCTTGTTCATAGTCTAAGAACCCATCATTTTTAACAATGGCTTCTCGGATTTTAGCAGCCTTATTTTCTAGTACTTCCCGTAAGTCTGTAATTTGAATAATCATTTAATAACCTCTTCCATTAGAGTATGGAAAAGAATATCCAATGCCATTAAAATAAAAAACATCAAATTTACCAAAAATAGATTGGCTATCTATACTTCCATTAAATGAACCAAACTTTTTAACTACCCAAAGTTTAATTTTATTTGACCTTTTTGTGTTGTCAAAAAATGACTTGTATATAATTTCATTTTTATTCATTGGTAAATCTCCGTCATTAGGTTGTAAATTTTATCAGTAACATCTGCGCCATTGAGAATTTTTAATTGGCTTCTTGCCATTTTCAAAGCTGAAACAAGATCATCATGGGCGTTACAAGCACGGACTATTAAAGGGAAATATTCGTGCGTAACATAGATTATCTTACAAGGTTGACTCAGAAAAGTTCCTTCCATGTTCAGTAAAAAAGTGGGCGTCGGTGTATTTGTCATTACTGCACTCCTACCATGTTTTCACGAAACGAATTGTAAGCCATCGCATTAGCTGACATGTAACCCATCATAGTACCTCCGCTGAATACGTTGTATGTTTTCGGGTTAAGTAATGTACGTGCTGTGTCGATAGCGTCTGCCTGAATACGGCGGTCTGCTTCGATCTTGATCCACTTAGCGCTGAATGCGTCAATCTGGTCATATACACGTTGCATAGCTGGGGAAGTTGTAAAGGTCATTAGATTAATCCTCCAGCACGTTCGATTTGACCAAAAGTCATACCGTAGTATTCATCATCACTCTCTGGACGTTCATCAATCCATAACTGCTGACCCCATGATTGCATGAAGCTTGCTTTCAAGACGCTTTGGCGGTTATCACGACATTCTTGGAATCCTGCCCAAAAGTTATCAGTGCCTTGTACTGGTGTTGTATGAATTTTCATCGTCTCTCTCCGTTGTTTCGATATAAGTAATCTACTACAACATAAACGCCGCGTCAATGGTTTTATTTAGCTCAATAACCTTTTTTTTCAAAATAATGGTTAATGATTTCTTAACGTCATCTGGTATTGGTCGACCTAGGCGTTCCATAGAGTCTACACGACCCTTTGCTAAGTTTAGTGCGGTTGCTAGTTGTCCAAGGCTCATGTTGAGCGTGGTGCGGACTTTCTTTAGTTGCTTGCCAGTCATTGCACATATCCTTCTAATTCATCGTAATTGTAAACATAAAACACCTTATTAGCGATTAGCCTAGCGTGTCGTCCTACGCATGAGTTCTTTGTAAATATCGAATCACCTACCTCCTGATTGAGATACTCTGCACATCGTGTATGCGGTATGTCGATATAACGCATGTATAACAGCATGTAGTCTAGGTCTTTGGTCCATGGGCTATTCATCGTATCTTTTCCCCTGGCTTACGGACAATCAAAACATCTATTCCCTGATCTGCTTTCAGTATCTTGTATTTCAACTTGCTCAGTGGCGTGAGCAATCCCTTAAAGTCCGCGACAATCGTTTCTCCTGTTTTCAGGGTGTATCGGTAGTCTGGAATTACTTTGAAAACCTTGTGGCCGTTTATAACGATCTGGAAGGTTACTTGTCGATCTAGTATGGTGATTTCGCCAGTGCGGTGAAGTTCTTTTAGGTAAAGATAATGGTTGTACTCCCCGCGACTGTCAAATTTTCCGTGTTTTGGGCAAATTAACTTTTTATTACCGTATTTCATTTAATCATCTCCAGTAACATGTCGGGTTGTGAGTAAGCGTCTCTGATGCGTTGGCAAGCTATGTCGAAGTATTTCTTTTCGCGCTCAATTCCAATGAATGACTTACCCATTTTAACGGAAGCAACGCCAGTAGTACCAGAACCCATAAAAGGATCTAAAATGCTGGTTGAATTAACAGGTAAATGTCCAATGCACCACCGCATAACCTCAACTGGTTTCTGAGTAGGGTGGTCGCCTCTTGGTTCGTTATTCTTTCTTAACATACCATTCCACATAAACTTAATTAGTCTTACTGCCTTATTTAGATTAGTCCAAGCCATCTCACAGTCTGCAAAGTCACTTGAACCGTTTTCCTTATCCCAAATCAACCAGCATTTTGTAGGTGGTAATTCAAAGTAGTTACCACCGAATATAATTTGATTGGTTGATATATTCCTAATCATAGAAATTAATAATGGTGAGCAAGGCTCATTATCCCAGTCATCATCCCCGTAATCCTTGGATACAGCTAGTTTTCCTCTTGACTTGTTTTTTCCTGCGGCCTCACCAATACCATATGGAGGATCAGTGACCACAGCATCAACCTTATCCAGAAACGGCATTACATCCACACAATCCGCATGGTACAAAACACAATCCCCGATAACTACCTTTTCAATATATTTCATCGATCTAACCCGTATTCCAAAGGTGAAGGTATAACACAACCAATCTTATTAGCTGCCAGTATCGTGTAATCTATCAGGCGTGAGTAATCTTCTTTTGTGAGCGTTTCAGATGCTTTTACCATCGTGTGAACTTTACCCCTATTGTCTTTCCATGTTTCCAGACCCAGTACAGCTTCTTTAATCATGTACTTTGTCTGCTCTTTTGTGTATCCGGTATATTCAGCGATTATTCCGATAGCCATATGCCAGTAACTTCTCTGCGGGTTTGTCTTACCCGGCTTTTTAATAGACACAGACCATCCTTCGCCAAGCATTGCAATAGCTGTAATGCAGTTAGCTTTTACTCTGTCATTGGCTAGGATGTATGTCTGTTCCATTTAGAACGGCGATGTGTCATCGTCAAAGGACTGAGTAGGCGCTTGCTGTTCATTACGCATGTTATCCAGCTTGGTAACCTTTTCTTTGAATGACAGGCTAATAAACGGACCCTTTGATCCTTGTTTATCCCACCCGTTGATATAATAATTCTTCCCGTCAATTTCCACAGTAGCTTGCCAGTCAGCGTGGGTTTCCTGTTCTTTACGGTCATTACGGAATAGGTTAGTTTTGTTTGGTTGCGGTTCGTAAGCCATTATAGCCCTTTCTCAGTGAAGTAGATTTTCAGTTTATTGTGTCGGTCTGTCAGATCTTTCTTAAGGTCGTCTGGCATACCATTAAATCGCCGCTTGTCTTTGTTATCCTTCGCCCATCGGGTAAGGGTTTCAATATCGCCAATCTTGCCAATTTCCTCTAAAGCCTTTTCATAGATGGCTTGTGCATCATATCCTAGGTCTTTTAGGTCGTCTTGAACGCCAGGATAGTTTTTAATGGCTTCTGATTTCTTAGGCTCTGGCTGCACGTACTTAGAAGCATCAAACTGCCCCATATGAACATCAGCACTCATACCAATGTGTTTCATAGCGTTCATTAGAGCATCCGTAAAAGCTTTCTTAAATGCTTCGTCATCAGAACGTAGGCCGGAGGATTGCTTAACTATGATAAAGTCACCACCAACGCCCCAGATGTAATCGTCCGAGCTAAGATCTTTCATATTAGCAGTCCATAGTCCGACAGTGCAATATACAAGCTTCTGCCCCTCTGTACCATCAACGATCTGGTATTCAGGTTTAGTGTAACCCCAACCCTCTCCGCACTGACCAAATACCTCAGTCATTTTCTGAATAGAATAAATAGGCTTGATAGCAGTTCCGCGGAAACCACCAGCTCGCGTAAATTCTTTTGTTTGCTTTGGGTCTGTTGTTGAAACAGCATTCCAAACCTTCATGTTTTCAGTCATTCTCTCTCCAGTTCTTCTTTAATCTCTTCCATCGTGAACATGTGTCCAATGTGTTTAAAGAGATATTCAGTTGTTGCGTTAGGGTTTAGTAGTTTACGGGCGAATATCAAGTTACTGAGTGTTTCGTTCATTTCTGCTCCATGATTTTAGTCCGATGGCGCTTTAATCTCGCTACTGCTTTCTTGCAGTCAACTTTAGGCTGTCCGTCATGGGATAACACTCCGATAGCGTAATCTAGGTATCGCAGCGGATCATAACGTTTATCATCCTGTTTATCGCGGTATGTTTTATATGCCAGTAACGTAATAACGTTTATAGCTCCAATTGCTAGGATTGCGTATGGTTCGTAACTCATAGTGTTTTCCCTCTCGTGTTAATTAATTCTAAACATCCGTCAAAATCCTTATCCTTGTAACGGCGGTATAATTCCTGTGCTACGTCAGCTTGGTTTTCGATAGAATACTTGGCAAAGAACGCATTCTCATCGCCTTTAGCGTGTAATCGTGCGTGTACTGTGTAATGCAATGGTAAAACGTAATCGTCAGGGCTTTTAAGTCCCACACCACGTCCTGCTGGTGTGATTAATAAATGGTGAGCCACACAGTTAGCTTGAATGCCAGAGATAAAGCATGGCAATGTTGCTACGTATGACAGGTAGGGTTTATCCTTGATTCGCTTTTCCTTAAACCAAGCCATTACACAACCTCTATAAAGGTAATCTTAATACCATTAGAAACAGTCTCTTTAGTTGCTTGAAGGTGTTTTGATTTTGCGAATCGTCTGGCACAACGGTAAATGCTTTCTAAATTACCCTTTTTATATAACTTGGCTTTATTAAGCGTATATCCGCTAAAATCGTATTTCTTTGAACTCATAACGAATCTTTCTTTGTTGTCGATAATCATGATTATACACACTCAAAAATACATTGCAATAGCTAAAATGAACAATAATGAAAATAGGTGAACAAAGTCCTTGCAATCCACAACCAACCATGTATCATAGCATTGTCGTCAGGGTTAATCTCTCAGCTCTGGCGTCGTTTATACAGAGAGATGATAATGTAAGGAGAGATTACATGACACAAGACAACTACAGTATTGATGCTGTTGACTGCGATGGTAAGAAGTTCACAATCCTGAAAGATAACGAAAACCTAATTGACAGTTACTATGATGTTATGGGTTTTGAAAAAGAAGAAGCCCAACACATCGTTAAATGCGTTAACAGTCATCCCGCATTAGTAGAGGATTTGGAAATGATAAAGAAATCAGAAGAGATTGCATTATTTAACGGAAACCATAGCAAAACCTGGAAGATTGCAGACAAAGCACTATCTATCGCAAAGGGAGATGATAATGACTAAGGATGAAAAAATAGATAGGCTAATAGAGATTGCTTTTGATCTTTTGCATCATGATGCTGATTATAGCGATCCAGATGGTTTAGATGGATGTAATTATGAAACTGCGCAATTGATGAAAAAGAAATTCAGAAAGGTAATCGGTTCAAAATGACCATCCAACACATCCTAACCCTAATAGAGAACGTATCACCCTTTCAAAAATCCAAGGAGTACTAAATATGATAAACATACAAAAAGCAATATCTACACTTTATAAGTGTTCAGAGAATAATAAAATACCAGAAAAATGCTCAGAACTATCCGCTTTAGCCGCTTTGGAATTCGTTGACTTATGCGATGAATTACAAGAGGCAAGTAAAATACTAAAGCAGTACCACAAGGATAAAATATTACTACAAAATAGAACAGAAGCTTTATTTGAAATAAAAAACATGAAGTCACCTTTCGTAGGAGGGAAAACTCAAAAGTACGGAATGTCAAAACGAATGAAAATTATCGCATCACGCGCTCTAAAATGATAAAAAATATTCATCACGAACGATCAAAAGGAGATGGGAAGTGAATACAGACACAAAACCAAAAAACGACTTGGACTGGATGGATGCACCGATTGAGAGCGATAAGTGGCGTAATCTACTTTTTGATAAAAATGGTTTATCGTATAGAGGCATTAGAATATTTAAATCTGAAATGGTAGCTAAGATTGCCGCAGACGGTTTGGATAAAGAAAAGCATACAATTACCATGGATGGAATTATACCAGCAGAAGAATATTCACATGTAATCCAGATGCCCCTATAACCCTCACACAACCCCCGTAAAATAGGAAATACTACTTTACAACAATTCTAAACTATGTATTATAGCCTAATGGCGGTGGTTATTCCCTCGCTTGATGTTCCACAGGTCAAGGCCGCCAGCCAATTAACTGTGGATGACTGTGGAGGTCACAATGATAAATATCGATATTACCGGGACTAACGGTGACTATAACGTCAACATTTCTATGTATGACTTCCTTGGTCCAAATTCCGTTATTATTAACTACAATAATGAAGATCCTATTATCGGTGACAAGGAAAGCTTAGACGCTTCATATAATTTCGTAATGGATGTTGTTTCAAAACTGTTCTATGAGATGTCAAAATGAACGATCTTTATAACGAACAGGCAGAGCAATGGGTTCTAGGCACATTACTCAAAAACAATAATTTATACGATAAGATCAGCGATACCTTATACCCTTCATACTTTGCCCATGATATTCACGCAAAGATATTTGAAACCATTTCCGAACGTATCCAGTCGGGTAAAACAGTACGCTGGAATAACTTTGACCATTTAAAAGATGACCCTGATTTTATGAATGTTGGCGGTAAGGATTACCTTGTTGGCTTGCAATCGGTTGACGGTGTGGCATTTATCGATAATGCCCATATTATACGGGATTATGGATTAAAACGCAAGATTGTAGACGTAGCTAATCAAGCGCTCATTGAAACAAAAACCACTAAAGAAACGCCGGAAATTATCGGTGATCTTGAGCGTTCCCTTTTTTTGCTGGCCGATAAGAAGTCAACCGAGGATATTCAAAGCGCTACTAAGGGTATGGAAGACGCTGTTGACTGGATAAAAGAGATTCATTCCGGTAATGTCCGACCGCTTAAGACAGGTTTATTAGACTTAGACCGTACAATTAAGGGGCTATTTCCTTCCCGCTTGTATATCATTGCAGCGCGGCCGGGAATGGGTAAAACCGTCTTAGCAGTCAATATGGCTGAATACGCCTCTAAAACTGACCGTGTGCTGTTCTTTTCCCTAGAAATGAGCCGACAAGAGCTTTCAATGCGTATCGCCGCGAGACATACTGGAATACCTGTTGAAGAGCAGCCTACGGTAACTGACCCTAAGATCATTGCTTACCTTCGTGATTCGGTTAAATGCGATAACCTTATGATTGACCAGAGAACTATGGGAATATCACAGATGGCTCTTGTCGCCAGACGATTACACCGCCAAGGAAAGATAGGCGCTATCTTTATCGATTACGTTGGCCTTATTCCAGGGGATATGCGTTTCGGACGTACAAACATGGTTACAGAGATTACCGCTGAGTGTAAAAGGCTTGCCAAAGAGATTGAGGTTCCCGTGGTGTTGCTTTGCCAGCTAAACAGACAGGTAGAGAAGCAAGAAGACAAAAGGCCCACCCTTGCAGATTTACGGGACTCTGGTTCTATTGAACAGGATGCTGACGTTGTAATGTTTATTTACCGGGAAGAATACTACCTTAACGGAAAACAAGACCAACCGATGGATAAGCGTAAAAAGGATTCGATACCGATGGAAGATCAGATTGAGGCTGCTAAAGGCAAGGCTGAGATTATCGTAGCCAAGAACCGTCAAGGGCAATCAAAGACCGTTCACGTTCGGTTTAATGGTGTTAAACAATTCTTCTTTGATGAGGTGGCGTAATGAAAGATATTTTCCGTATTGATTGGCTTCCTCACAGATGGCTGCACAAAACCTCTATGTTGGAGCCTGTAGTGAGAGGTATTTATATCCAGATTGTCTGCCTGATTTATTGCAATGAAGGGGCTATTGAAAACAATCCGAAGTGGATTTCCGGGGTTTGTAACTGTTCTCCGAGACTAGTAAAATCAGCTATTGATACATTGGTATCTGGTGATTGGTTAGAGTTTCAGGGTGATAAACTAACCCAAAAAAGAGCTGAACGTGTGCTGAGTGAGACGCGAACGCGCATCGAACACAGCTCGAACGGAGGACGAACTAAGGCTGAAAACCAACGTAAAAATAACATTAACAAAGAGATAGTTTCTAGTGGTGTAGAAAATTCACTACGTGCCAATAACAATAACAATAACAATAACAATATAGATTACAGCTTATTTTACCCCCCTGAAAAAGCCAAGGAAATTTACATGGAAGGTAAGGTAATAAAACTAAACTATCAGGACTATTACCGCTGGTGGAAAGAGATCATTCCCCAGATAGCAAATGAGGATGATTTTTACGAAATACTGAATGAGCGTGATGACTGGCTGGATAAGCAACCTATCGCAGCGCAAAAGAAATGGTTCATGACAACGCCGCGCGATCTTGCTAACAAAGCAAAGGGGATATAATGAACTTTTACGAATCAGAACGATGGATTAAGCTCAGATATAAATTCTTACGGACAGTCGAGCGACAATGCTTATGCTGTGGAAACAAGAACCAAAAGACTGAATTTCACGTTGACCATATCAAGCCACGTTCAAAATACCCAGAACTAGAATACAATTTCAATAATCTTCAATTATTATGTAAGTTATGCAATATGGGAAAGTCTAATGATTACGAGGATGATTGGAAAAAGATGAATATTCCGAAGATAAAAAAGCCTGACCTTAGTTACCAGGGAAGATTGGATTTTATAAAACGTCAGGAATCTATAGGATTGGTAATTTCGCCGGAAGATAAGGCTAAATACCTTCGCCAAGCAGAAGATTATGAGCCATTTGAAACAGAATTAAGTAACTAACAACACACAACAACGGAGAGATAGATGACACCACTGTTAACAAAACACACAACCAATGTTCTAGGCGCTCCTAATGGTTGGGATGCTGACAAAAAAGGACCATGTTTAGGTCTTCCGGTAGCTAAATTACATGGTAATTATTACTCATACTGGAAGCCAACCTTAAAAGAACGCTTCAAGATTATTATCGGAAAGCCTATTACTTTGGTTGTTTCGTGCGAATCACACCCACCAGTGGCAATGGAGATTAACTAGATGACTTTAGCAACCACTGTAAGTATTGATACTGAAATAGCTCTTCTTTAAAAGCTTATCGATGATGGTAAATTAGATTCAATTATTACATTATGCATCACAGATGGCGGTATCCTCCACATTATGACCCAAGCAACCCCACTGGCAACTGTTCAGGGTATGCTTAAAAGTGGATTAAAAGCTGTTAATGATACGATTGGCGAGTAAATGAAACCTACTAAATACAAAGGCTGGGAAATAACCCAACTACCCCACGGCTCTTACAAAGCTACTAAAGACAACCACACTATTAACTGCAGTAGCGTGTATCTGTTGTATAAGTTAATTGATGAGGACACGAGTTTAACCAATGAAAGGCCTAAAGATGACCGTCTATGACCCATTAAAATTCTGGCAGCATAATGACCCATCACTTTCTGAGCCTCAATGAATTTGCCCGCATGAATTTGAGCTTATGAATTTACCAGCTAAAGAGGGTATCTTTTACGATTCATGCGAATTATCTAGTGTTTCCCCGTGTATTCATTGTGGAAAGTCAATAGCAGAACTTAACCTGGAGGAATCAGAATGACTAAAGAACCTAATAGATTTGAACTAGCTATTAATATGCTGACAGGAAATTACGATAAAGGGTATATTAGGAATAACGAAAACCCTTCATATCAGGATGTATTATTAGAAGCCCTTAAACTCGCCGCTGAACACACAAGTAACCCATACAAACCTGTCGAAGAGCCATTTAAATAAACACTTGCAAGATATATAATACCTGATACAATACCCTTGCTAGTCCGAACCACTGAATAGTGATGTAGGTCTGGCAACCTGTCTTTATGTAATGCCCCTACCTAGTTTATGCCGCCTAGCTTGAGAGCAGCCGGAAATTCAGTTCAAGGACATTACTTATGGACTGGTCCTCAACTAGAATAGTACACCGTAGCGCTTAGGTAAAAGAAGATACTTTAAATGGCCATGCAAAAACCCATTCGAGGGAACCAGTCCAAGCTATTAAAAGGATACTAACATGCTAACACAAATCGTCTTATCCCTCGTAATCCTTGTCGTACTGGCACTGTATTACCGATACATCTCCCCAGAAGCTCGTAAGATCGTCCCAGATGACCTCATCATGGCTATTATTAACATTGTGGTGGGTATCGTGGCTATTGCGGGTATTCTCCGAGTTTGGGCGCTTATCTAGTGATATATTACAAAACAATGTATGGCTATATACACCTACCATTAAACATATTGCAATACATCACAGACACAGATAGTTTGGTGTGCGATGATTAACCCAAAGAGAAGAAAATGAAGATCCTACACGATAACGTCCTGATTAAACGCAATGAGACAGAGGAAACCACCAAGAGCGGTATCATCCTATCCCCGTCCACAATTGACCAACCAAGTGAAGGCGTTGTAACCCACGTAGGCCCAGGATATGATCTAGGCGTTAAGCAATACAAGATGACAGTCAAGCCCGGCGACAGAGTTCTATTCCATAAACACGCAGGAACGGACGTAAAGGTAGACGGCGAGACACTAAGACTATTGCCAGAGTCCAATATTATTGGTATATTTGAGTAAACATAATAATAGTTAATACAACGGAAGTACAATGGCTGGTGAAGATAACATTATAGGCAAAGGATTTGATGCCAGACCTGATGCTATCAATAGAGATGGTCGCCCTAAAGGGTCACGCAACCGCTCTACAATCGTCCGTGAGCTTATTGATGCTCTGGCAGATGGTCATGCTGATAGAACAAAGTTTGAAGTAGCTACACTGGCGGTTTTAAGCAAGGCAATGTCTGGTGATATTCAGGCTTGGGAGAAACTTGCTGACAGTGCATTCGGCAAGGTTTCAGACAAGACAGAGGTTACAAACCCTGACGGAAGTTTAACCCCCCAGTCAATTACGGTTAAAGTCGTAACGAAGAAGGAATAGCTATGGAATACGAAGATTTAATTGGTGAGGAGGACGATTCTAAATTTGAATCTATGATCCTAGAGTTAAGAGCTGACAGAGAAGCTGATAAAAATCGAAAGATTGAATGGGAAAAGAACGCACCTGAACGTAAGCGTATTCATGAAGAACGTATGCTTAATGATCCAATGTATAGACGTATGCAAGAGATTCTTATTGGTTCAGCAAGTATCTTAGGTAATATGTTACCTATGGTATACAATAATAATTCTATACGTTGTGATGTAATTAATATTAAAAAACCAGCCCGTTATATAGGTAAAGATGGAGCTTAGTATTGCCCCTGCTTTCCAATGTCTATTCGATGAGGAAGACCCTAACTACTTTAAACGCTACCTTGTCTGGTATGGTGGACGTGGTTCAGGCAAGACTGTAACGATTGCCAAGGCTTTGCTTATTCGTGGTATGAAGCTCCCTGAACGTATCTTGTGCGCTCGTGAGTTTCAAAACTCTATTGGCGATTCAGTTCTGAAAACCCTGGAAGACGAGATTGACGCTTTAGGCTTAAGGGACTTCTATACAGTACAGAATAATGCAATATACGGTAAGAACGGAACTGAGTTTATCTTCAAGGGCCTTAGAAACAATATCCAGTCCGTAAAGTCTATGGCCGGTGTTACTATTGTATGGTTAGAAGAGGCGCAAACGCTTTCGGATAGATCGTATGAAGTTCTTATACCTACTATTCGTGCCGATGGCTCACAGTTCCTTATTAGCTTTAACCCTGATAATGACGATGACCCAACCTATGTAAGATTCGTGGTTAATACTCCAGAGGATGCTCACGTTCAATTGGTAAACTATCCCGATAACCCTTGGTTCCCGGAAGTTCTTCAGCGGGAAATGGAACATATCAAACATAGAGACACAGACCTTTATAACCATATCTGGTTAGGCGAAACCCGTAAGAACAACGTGGGAGCTATCTATGGTAAGTGGATTAGCGAGATTGAAGAAGCGGGTCAAATCACCTCAGTTCCTTATAACCCATCATTCCCGGTTGTTGTGGCGTGGGATCTCGGATTTGGAGATAGTACAGTCCTATGGTTCCTGCAGATAGTCGGTAAAGAGCCACGTTTGATTGACTGCTATGCTAACAACATGGAAGGTCTGGACCATTACGTTAAGGTGATTAAAGAGAAGCCATATAACTATGAGGCTCAAGTCTTACCCCATGATGCTGGTCATAACAGCCTGAGAACCGGGACGACCTTAGCAAAGCAGCTTGAGACAATGGGCCTTAAAGACCTTATCATCCTGCCAGTTGACAGTGTAGAGACTGGAATCCAGTTGGTTCGTCAGCTTATCCCTCAGTTGTGGATAGATGAGGTTAAATGCGAGAAGGGCATTAGTGCTTTAAGAAAATATCAGTATGAGTTTGATGAAGACCGTAAAGTATTCAAGAATAAGCCATTACATAACTGGTGCTCTGATTATGCTGATAGTTTGCGTTATCTTGCTACCTATCTAAAAACTAAGAAGTCACCTATTCAGCGCATGTCTGAACCTGGGTCATCTGCTTATAATATGGGTGCTTATTAGTATTGTATAAGAAGATATTCTAGGGTATCATTCGTTTAAAACATGGGGTGTCAGTTTGGCCGATAGCATTTACGATAGTATTAAAGATCCAGTTGTTAGACGGATGTTAAAGAATTACAAGCTATCGGAAGATGCAGAGTCGGATAACCGTTCAAGAGCCTTGTATGCTATGAAGTTTCGCCGTGGTGGTGAAGCGCAATGGGATGATAAGATGCTATCGGTTCGTAAAGAGGGCAATAGACCGTCTGAATCGTATAACCAAATCCCTCAATTCCTCCATTCGTTAACAAATGATATGCGCATTAATATGCCGCAAACCCGATTCATTCCGGGTGATGACGGTGATAAGGAAATCGCTGACATTTACGAAGAGAAGGCACGTAATATCCAAGCGTCATCTGAGGGTGAAGTAGCTTATGATAATGCTGCAGACAGTCAGGCAACGATTGGTTGGGGTTACTGGCGATACATCACAGAATATGAGAATGAAAAGTCCTTTGACCAAGAGATTAAGATTCGCTGGGTTCCTAACACTCTAGCCGTGTTTGATGATCCTAACGTATTGATGCAGGATTACTCAGACCGTAAGTTCCTGATTGAAGTCTTCGATATGCCTGACCATGAGTTCAATGAGTACCGTGATGAAAATGATCGATACGATTCTGGTATGCTGGAATCTATCGGTACTCAATCTCCGGGATGGGCTACAAACTGTACAGTACGTGTTGCTGAGTATTGGGAATTAACCCATGATAAGTCATTTCTCTACCGTGAGAAGCTGAAAGATGGTAAGTTCGGCGAAGTTACAGAAACTAAACCGAAAGGCGATTACGAGGAGCGAGAAGTCCTCAAGCCTAAGGTTATGTGGTATAAATGTACCGCAACAGAGGTTTTAGAGCGTAAAGAATGGCCAGGGGTTTACATTCCTTATGTCCGTGTGTCTGGTGAGATGCAGATTATCGATGGTAAGACATATTTCTCCGGTCTTGTAGAGCCTATGATTCCTGCCCAAAAGCAATTTAATCACTGGTCCAACACTGCTACTGAAATTATGGGGATGGTTCCTCTAGCCCCTTGGATTGCTGCTGCTGGACAGATTGACCCATATAAAGAGATTTGGGATAAGTCGAATGTTAAGAAATACCCGTATTTGCCTTATGAGCCTGTTGACGTAGGTGGAAACCCATTACCGCCTCCACAGCGTTCTAGTGCATCTGCTGACGTATCGGGTGCTTTGGCTCTTGTAAATCAGGCACAGCAAAACTTTTATAACACAACTGGTATCTTCCCTGCATCCTTAGGTAAGCAAGGGAATGAAACATCCGGTAAAGCTATTAATGCCCGTAAAGTCGAGGGAGAAACATCTACCTTCCACTTCCCTGATAACATGGCTCGTGCGTTACGTTTCGGTGGTCGTATCTTAGCTGACCTCTTTCCAAAAGTGTACGATGGTTCCCGCAAGATTCGCGGTAAGAAGGAAGATGGCACAACAACAGAATATGACATTAACAAACCTTTCAAAGACCCTAAGACTGGGGAAATGAAGGAATATGACATGACTGTTGGTACATATGATGTCATGGTTACGACTGGCCCAAGCTTCACAACGAAACGCCAAGAGTCTGCAGATGCTATGCTGACATTGGCAACCTCTACAAATCTTATGGAAGTGGCACCAGATAAGTTCTATGAAGCTCAAGACTGGCCGGGCGCTCAAGAGATTGCTGACCGATACAAGAAAGTATTACCACCTGCCTTGACAGCAGAAGACGATGATTCTCCTATTCCACCACAAATAACTGCACAAATGGAGCAGATGAATGCTGTTATTCAACAGTTGCAAGGTCAATTAGGACAGGCAGAACAAGCTATCCAATCGAAAGAGGCCGAGATTCAACTGAAACAGGCTGACTTACAATTAAAAGCCCAACAGATGCAGTTTGACGAACAGGACGCACAACGTCAGGCCCAGCTTGATATGGAGAAGATTCAGTTAGACCGTGAGAAACTGGCTGTTGAAACCCTTAAGATTGAGATTCAAGGCGCGTCAGATCAGGTAAATAACGTCCCTGCTGGAGAAAGAACCATTGAACACCAAGGCGAAGAATCAGAAAATGTTCTTATTGCTAGAATCAATGATCTAAAGATGAAACGCGAACAGGAAGCTATTGACGCTCAAACGATGCAGCAAATGCAGATGCAACAACAGGCAATGGAAACAGAACGCGCCCAGATTGCCCTCTCACAAGAAGCCAATAAACAGTCTCAAACAGAGGCTTTAATGGGTACTTTAAGTGGAATTGAGCAGATGTTGGGTGGGTTAATCCAGTCTATCAATACTCCTAAAGTTGTCGTAAGGAACCCAGAAACGGGGTTAGTTGAAGGGATTCAATAATGGCTATCATCGTAAAGCACGCCAAGACCAATAATATCCCTGCATGGACCCAAGCGGATTTAGACATTCAGATTGCTGCTGGTAACTTTCCCCCCGGCACAACACTAGCTGATATTACCCTTTCAACGGATTGGAATACTAACCACCAGATTACGGGATTGGGTGCTTTAGCTGAACTGAATACGGTTTCAGTCGATGGTGTGACTATCATTGGTAATGGTGTCAATATTCCTTTGTCTTCGGTGGGTGATGGGGATGGCAACGTAAAAGGCCCGGCAAGTTCAACTGATAACGCTATTACTCGCTTCGATGGTACAAGCGGTAAGATCATCCAGAATAGTAATGCTTCCTTAACGGATGGCGGGATGCTTATTCTTGCGCCTCAATCTGGCGTTGGTTATACCCAAGGTGGCTTATTTTATGATTCAGATAATGAATCGCTGACATTCTTTAATAACGATGCTGATATTTCCTTACAAATTGGCCAAGAGGAATGGATCCGTGTTGTTAATAACTCTGGCACTACGATTGCCAATGGTCGTCCAGTATATTCAACAGGGGCGTCTGCTGGTATGCCAACGGTTGCCCTAGCCAATGCCAACGCCTTAGCAACTGCCCAAGTTATCGGTATCACAACAGAATCAATTGCCAACGGTGCGGTGGGGTTCGCCACGACATATGGGACAGTTCGTGGTGTAGACACATCGGCGTTTGCCTCGGGTGCTAACTTATTCTTAGCGACTACTGCGGGGACATTCACGACAACAGCCCCAGCGTCTCCTAATCAGCGTGTTCGTGTCGGTATTGTGGGTGTTTCCAACGCAACCACGGGGACCATTATTATGGCTTCCCCTACCAACACTTTAGGATTTGGTGCGGCTAATCAGTTGCTGGCTATGAATACGGCAGGAACGGCTAACGAATATAAAACGGTAAGCTCTACCACTTCGATTACAGCGGTACAGGCTGCGGGTGCTTTATCATTCCAGCGTGCTGCGCTTACGGGTGATATTACCTCCCCTGTGAACAGTAACGCTACAACTCTAGCCACAGTAAACGCTAATGTGGGTTCCTTTGGTTCAGCCTCGTCTGTTATGACCCAAACAGTAAATGCTAAAGGCTTAACGACAGCGGCTGCATCTGTGGCAATCCAGATTGCAGAGAGCCAAGTCACTAATCTGGTTTCAGACCTTGCCGCTAAACAGGGCACAATAACCTTGACAACAACAGGGACAAGCGGTGCTGCTACTCTGATAGGTAACACTCTTAACATTCCTAACTATGCCTCGGGCGGTGGGACAGTTACTAACGTCTCTGGTACGACTAACCGCATCGTGGTCACGAACCCTACAACAACCCCTGTCATTGATATTGGGACCGATGTTGTCACTCTGACAGGTACTCAGACGTTAACAAATAAAGACCTGACTACTGGAAATACCTTTCCAACATTCAACCAGAACACAACAGGTTCTGCGGCTACACTGACCACAACAAGAAGCATATCGGCAACTGGTGATGCAACATGGTCTGTTAACTTTAACGGGTCTACTAATGCCACATCTGGACTAACATTGGCAACGGTTAATGCAAATATTGGGACGTTTAACAATGTTACTGTGAACGCCAAGGGCCTCGTAACTGCAGCGTCTAATGTCGCTTACCTTACGGGGAATCAGACAATCACTATATCCGGTGAGGCTTCTGGGTCCGGGTCAACAGCTATATCATTAACGCTTAACAATGCCTCTGTTATTGGCAAGCTTCTAACGGGGTTTACGTCTGGTGCTGGATCTATATCGGCCACGGACAGCATTTTAACAGCAATCCAAAAGCTAAACGGCAATGATGCCCTTAAGCAGACACTTGTTACGTTAACGACAACAGGAACGGGTGCGGCTACCTTTAACCAAGGGACGGGTGCTTTAAACATTCCAACTCCTGTTTCATCATTTTCCCCTCCTGTTCGCCAGACGGTTTTACAAGGACCTGTTACTACAGCAGGATTACCAGACTTCCTCCCAGCTACATCTGCCAGTCTTTCTATCACCAGCCAGAACGTAAGTACAGGCTTGAACGCCCTTATCATTACAGCGGCTACTGGGACAACGAATAACACAGGAATGACTACAACCAACCTAACTTGGACAGGTCTTACAGCATCGACAACCAACTTCCTATATGTTGACATTGACACGGCAGGGGTCATTACGACCGGATCAACAACCGTCCTTCCTATCTATCAATGGGGTGGGACTCCAGCGGTAACGGCTAATCAATTTACATTCAATATTCAGCAGATGGCCTCATTTGTTGGTAACGGAACTGTAGCTAATCAGGCTGGAAGGGTCTTTGTTGGTGAAGCTGTAACTAACGCCACAACAGTTACCAATGCCTTTGGTTATGCTTATATGGGTCGTTATCAGGGTGCTTATATCGCAACGCTTCCCGCTGTGGCTGTTAATACAATTGCTCAACATAACATCGGAACATACCCCCGTTACTCAGCATTTGAGGCAGAGTGTACAGCAGCTACTGATGGGGATTTCCTATTAGGCGAAAAATTAAATTTAATTCCTTATAAAAACAGTTTCGCGGGACAGGGTGAGTTTAACCCCGTAACTCGTAATCAGGTTAGAACCAGAGCGGGTGATCTTGGCTGGACCGGATGCACAGTTGGCGGGGGCACTACGCCCCTAACGCTTGCGTCTTGGAAACGACGACATGTTGCGGAACGTGGCTGGTAGAGTTTCATTGTAATGATGAAAGCAGGGATTCAATTACGTTTCCTTGTACTGCCATAATCATATTCAAAGGAATAAATAATGACATACGTAAAAGCAACACGACCATTAAGCGTACATTTTGTATTAATTTATACCGCTACAGTGTTAAACAATACGCAGCTATATAATTACGACACAACTTACGCTGACACAATCACCAACCAAACCATGTATGACGATAACTCATGGTGGTATGACGACCTATTGCTGAAACCTACATGGGCGCAGATTCTGGATAGATGGCCAGCGACAGTACTTTATTTCCAATACTACCCATTTCCCCAGACAAGCATTGATAATATTGAAAGCTACCTTATTAACGATATTCCAGTATTGTTTAATGCGAAACAGGATAAGGTTAATAAGTCATTTAATAACAATCCAGGGCGTACCATCACTACTGGAACTGGCGCTACAGGTTTCCGACCATCCACCACCCGTGATGCAGAGGCACATTACAGTGTATCTATCGCCACATCGGTTAGCTTGGCTGGTAACTCATCAGGTTATCTTGTGTTGGAAATTGCGCCTACTAACTCTGCAACAGCTGGCGATTGGGTTGAGATTGCCCGTGTATCCAGCGGTCAGTCTGGTTCATTGGTTGTTGGATTGGCTCTGAATCAGACGGGTGGAGGACAGATTGCGGGGATTATTCCTGCTGGTTACTACGCTAAAATCCGATCTGTTAACGTGGCAGGGACACCAACCTACACACTAAACGGTCAGCAGGAAGTATTATTGTAATATTGCCTGTAATCTGTTAATTTACATGGAGGGCTGGGAACGGCCTTCCTATTTTGGAGGAAGTGATGGACTTTGTTGAGAAAGAAGAGAAGTATGACAGCTTGTGGAACCGTCAAACGGACCCAGATAGCTTGAAAAACCGCCTTTATAACGTAGAAACTACTGTATTTTACTTGGCAGAAGGCTTTCACAATCACGAGAAGCGGATCACAAAACTTGAGAAACAGTGAACACATCTGGTTAGCCGCTACGTTTATAGTCTTTGCCATTAAGCTTTTGGACTATCTAATCCCATATCTATACAACCGACACAAAGCCATTGAACGTCTAAAAGACGATAATGTAGTCCTTGCAGCGATGATTAAGGATAGAAATGTTTAGCGGCTTTCAGCATTCAGGTTATCAGAACAACGCTTATCAGATTATTAAGTCTGGATATGTAGCACCTGTTGAGATTGGTGGGGGTGGTAAAGCATCTCACGCAGGGGAATACGAGCAAGCCAAGAATAACTGGAAGATCGATGAATATAATCGAATCCAAAAAGAAAAACGTGAGGCAGAGCGGGTTCTGGCTTTAAAAGAGCTTGAGATTGAGGCTTTAGAAATCAAACGTGAAGAGGCCCTAGCTGACCAAAATCTGCAAATTGAATTAATGGCCCTATTCATTGAGGCAAAACGCCTTGAAGATGAGCGGTTAAAACTGGAAGCTTTAGTTAAATGGTGGATGAGAGAAGAGGAAGAAGTGATGATTCTTCTCCTATCCTTGCCGTTTTAATACAGTTGACAACATTCTGATAAGAAGATATTCTATAAGTGCAAGAACAAATTCTTTACCTTGGAGGGTTGGAAAAAATGCAAGAAACCGTTGAGTCTGGCGCACCTGTCGCTGTTGAAACTAACGTAGAGTTACCTGCCGAAGATAATGGCATTGTAGGGGAAAGTACTACTCACCCGCAAGAACCAGAACCGGAAGCAAAAACGGAACCTGAAAAGGAACCGGACAGCAGTGAAGAAAAGGCTAAAAAGCCAGGTGGCTGGAAGCGTAAACTGGATCGTCAAGCGGCTTACATTCAAGAACTAGAATCTAAGCTTAATGGAGCGAACCAACCGCAGCAAGCTAAAGCCGGTAATGAGCCTCCAAAAGAATCTGATTATGATAATGTTATGGATTGGATTACTGCACAAGCTGAGTACGTAGCGGATAAGAAATTGTCTGACTACCAACAAAAGCAAATGCAGGAACAGGAAGTCCAGCAACTTCAAAAAATGATTGCATCTCACGAAGAGCGGGAAGCCGCTTACGAACAGGAAGTTCCTGACTATGAGGAGAAGATTAGCGTCATCCGTGATAGCGGTCTACTAACCCCTGATATTCAGAAAGCTGTTTTATCCTCGGATATGAGTGAGAAGATTGCCTATCATTTAGGAAACTACCCTAGCGACTTGCTCGTTATGCAGAATCTTAAGGGACAGGCATTGAAACAGGCAATTGCTACCATTGAAGACTTTATTGAAAATCAGCCTAAAACTGCAGTCAAACAAACAAGAGCCGCTGCGCCTATTTCTCCTGTGACTTCTAAAGCTGGAGCCTCCACAAAAGCCCCTACTGAGATGACACAACAAGAGATTGAAGCTTGGCGGTATGGCCGCAAATAAGCTGAAAAGCCTTTTGCGGTGTATTTCAACCGTAATAAGGAGTCTGCCACATGGCAAACAACATTCTAGTAAATGGTATTGTAGAAAAACTGGCGTTGCCAATTCTACGTAACAAGCTTCCGATGGTTATGGAAGCTAACAAAGACTATCAAGAAGACATTAGTTCCGAAAACGCTCGCGCTGGCGGTACTATTTTTGTTAAACGTCCACCTCGTTACATTGGCCGTGATGGCGAATTGATGAAAGTGGAAAGCACCATTGAAACTGCAGTTCCTATGACCTTGCAGCTTTCCGGTGTTGATGTTTCCTTCTCTCAAAAAGACCTGCAATTGTCTATGGATGACGTTAAGCGCGGTGGTTTAGACCACGTTCTTGAGCCAGCTATGACTACTATTGCTGCAAAGATCGAAGCTGCTGGTACTAACTTGTACAAAACAGTTGCAACATCTGTCGGTACTCCAGGTACACCACCAACCACCACAACTCCAGTATCTCTAGCCAATGCGTATATTGATAGCTTGGGCGGTTCTATGGGTAGCGAACGTATCGCTGTTCTGGATTCTTTCGCCAACGCTTCTATGGCCGATAGCTTGAAACTGGTCTTTAACCCATCTGCTGAAATTTCCAAAGCTTACATGCGTGGACGTTTGGGTACAGGTTATGGATTTGATTTCTATAGCGACCCTGCTATTCAATCGCACACTGCTGGTACATACGGTGGTACTCCTGTTGTTAACGGTGCTGGTCAAACTGGATCATCTCTGGTAACAAACGGCTGGACCGTTACAACAACTACACTGAATGTCGGTGATACTTTCACAATTGCTGGTGTTAACTCTGTTAACCCTCAAACTCGTGTAAGCACTGGTAAACTGCAGTTCTTTGTTGTAACCCAAAAGACTGTAACAGACGGTTCCGGTAACTCCACAATCGCTATTAGCCCTGCCATCACCCCATCTGGCCAGTTCCAGAACGTGGATGCTGCTCCTGCGGCTGGTGCGGCTATTACCGTTACTTCCGGTGCTTCCGGTCAGGTATCTCGTCAATCGTTACTGTATGATAAAAACGCTTTCACCTTTGCGTGTGTGCCTCAAGCACTACCAAATGCGAGCGGTGTTAACTATGCAGGTCGCGCTTCTGACAAGATGTCCGGTCTAAGTATCTCTCTTGTTCAGCAATACGATATTAAAACTAACCAGATGTTGACACGTTTCGACGTTCTATATGCATGGTTGGCTACATATCCTGAACTTGCTGTTCGTCTACAAGGTTAAGAAAGGACTTCACTATGCCTAACCAATTATCAAACACTGTCGGTCTGCTTATCAATAGCGCTAATCCTTTGCCGGATGGTACTGTTGAATCGACCACTTCGATCTCCTCTTTGGCTGCTGCTGGTACAACTCAGGCAACTGCCGCTGCGGTAACAACCGAAGTAACCACAATCACTAACAACACTGCAGCTAACGGTGTAGCGCTTCCTGTTCCTACCAAGGGCCAGATGTTCTACATTATCCCCGCATTGGTTACTAATGCCCCACTGGTATATCCTCCAGTTGGCGGTTCTATTAACTTTGGGGCTGCTAACGCAGGTCTGGCGGTTCCGGCTCGTAAGTTGACTACATTCATCGCTCTTGATGATGTCGGTAACTACGCTGCTAACGTCAGCGCTTAAAACTGGGGCGGGGTGAAAGCCTCGCCTTTTCTTTAAAGGAGAAAACTATGTCTAAAAAAGAAGAAGTAAAGCAAGAAGAAGTTGTTAACCAACCCGACAACGCTCCAATTGCACCAGAGATCAATCAGAACATCGATAGTTCCGTATTGGCTCACCAATGGCAAAAAGACAGCGCTTCTTTGAATACAAACGAACTTGCTGGCTATGCAAATAGCGGTAAGAGCATTGTTGACGAAGTAAACGCAGCCAACGATAAAGGCGAAAAAGAAAAAGAGAAGAAAGTTAAAATCTCTGAATCTGAAAAAGAGCGCCGTTCAAAACTGGACGTTTCTCACGCTGACTACCTTAATCCAAGTCTGGATCACTAATGGCCGATACAGCGCTCACTATCATCACGGATGCCCTCCTTGATTTAGGGGTGCTGGCCGATGAAGAAGTCCCTACTGCCTCAATGGCAGCGGGGGCGCTTCGTAAATTAAATAATATGATTGATTCATGGAATATCGAAAGCCTTATGGTTTACGGTGCGAATCAATATGTTTTACCATTCATTTCTAATAAAGGCTCTTATACGATTGGCCCGTTAGGGGACTTTAACATCCCTCGACCAGCTTTGATTGAATCAGCTTTTATCCGTGATATGATCGCTCCTGCTGAAAATCGATTAGACCAGCAGCTTTATATTTATACAGACCAAGAATGGCAGCAACAGCCTTTTAAGGGTCAAATTACAACTTATCCTTTTGGTGTATGGTTTGATTATGGATTCCCATATGTTACAGCCTACGTTAATCCCATTCCTAATACTGGCCAGTATTCTCTTGTTATTTGGACAACGGGATTAATCAATAATCTTGAGCTTGCAGATGTCATTAGTTTAGCGCCAGGATATAAAAGAGCCTTGACTGCTAATTTATGCATTGAACTGGCGGCATCTTACCAAGTAGAAATCCCCC
>Ga0247817_10000222_pt1 | contig 36219 bp, 96 predicted proteins | sample UWRJL212509R1_FD_178010 | JGI IMG/M metagenome (GOLD analysis project Ga0247817, IMG submission 178010) | Plant litter microbial communities from Arlington Agricultural Research Station in Wisconsin, United States - UWRJ-L212-509R-1 | ecosystem: Environmental > Terrestrial > Plant litter >...
GGAAATATCTGGTATGTATTTTTTATTTCAAGTCCCAGCGTCTTTAGATATAATCTTATTTTAAATAAAATATAATGCAATTCCTTTTTATTATTCGATAAAATCACAAGATCATCCATATATCTAAAATAGTACTTAACATTTAAATTTTCTTTTATGTAGTGATCTAAGTAACATAAGTAAAAATTTGCAAAATATTGACTAATTAACGATCCTAAAGGTAACCCAATCTCATTAGAATCTATTATTTCATCAAAGATTGTTAACAATTCTCTATCCTTAAACTTTTTTCTTAAAAGCCGTTTTAATATATTATGATCTATATTTTCATAGAACTTTTTCACATCCAACTTCAGACAGTATTTATTACATTCTTCGTCTTGCAAGGATTTTCTTAAATCACAAGAGGCTTTATGTACACCTCTACCTTTAATACCACTGTACGTATTACTTATAAAACTATTTACAAAAATTTCTTTGGTTTTTAACAGTATTGCCCAGTGCATGATACGATCTGGATAATAAGGTAATCTTGCTATTACTCTATGCTTTGGCTCAAATATTTCAAATTTACTATAATTAGATGTTCTGTATTTTCTATGTTGTAGTAATTCATTCAACTCTTTTAGATTCTCATCTTCTCTTAATATATGTTTTTGAACACCGTATTGTTTTAATTTACCTAATCTGGCATTTCTATCTGCTAATTTTAGATTATTTACTTCAATTATACTCTCATATAAAAATCCTTTTCTCTTCATTTATTTTGCTTCAAGAGGCTCCTGTTCAATCTATTTACTAGGGAGCCGAGCGTTAGTTTTATTTTTTACCTTGTTGGTAGGGATATATTCTACATTATTAAAAAGCAGTAGAGTGGATGGGACATTCGAATTTTCGTAGTTATTGTTCACGTTGTTGATACGAAAAGGAGGGGAATGACCAATTGATAAATACATCCTATTTTTCTATTTCATATAATTTTCATATAAACTAAAAAACTCTTTGTTTTGGTGGGCATAAATTGCAATTTCACGTTTCTTGAAGCAAAGAGCGGACGGGACACTCGAAAAATCGCAGATAAAGTCCACGCTGAAGAAACGAAAAGGATTCATATACCACCAAATGTAGTGTTTATACTCATTAGAGTCTGACCAATCTAACACATGTCTTTCATTAAGAGATTTAACCCAACAAATAAGCATTTGAAATGATAAAGATTTAGAAGTTATATTAGCTTTTATCAGTTTTTTATACTCAATTACATCTTCGTCTTCTTCTCCTAAATATTTTATTACATCATCGAAACTCTTAATATCTTCCCAGCTATCACAAACATCAAATATCTCTTTAACTACAGGCAATTGAACATCTGTACAAGCCTTAATCATTTCATTAATTTGTTTCTCTGTGAATTTTATTGTTTCGCTGAATGGATCTTCTTGTGCGTATTTGGCTAACTTTGGCTTCCAAGTATCACAAGAAATTTCCCAAATCTTTTGTAGTTCTGATCTTTTTATTTCTGTTTTCATAATGTTTCGTTTATTACAATATATTTAATATTATCTTCTGTTTCTTTTACTTCTCCTTGTGCCAGTATTTGTTGAGCTGTTTCTGGATGTATTTCGTGTATTAACGCTAGTGTGATCCCCATGTATATTACTTTCATACGCTACGCTTTATATTGGGTTACAAATATAATGTTTTTATTTTAATAAACAACTGTTTTCTTGTCTTTTATTCTTTTTCGCGGAAGTTTTCTCCATTCTGTAAACATAAATATCATTTTTTGAGGTTCTTTGAAGAAGCACATTATAACTTAATTCACTCATAATTTTAGATTCCATGCTCTTTGATATTTTAATAGAAGATATGAATATGAAAGTAATCTTTCCCTCACTTGCATTTCTTATAGCTTCTATCATTTCAGATATTTTTCAACATACTCATTAAACTCCATATCATGCTCATAATTATAATAATCAATCCACTCACCATCATCAAACATCTGAACTAAAATAATATTCGCATAATCTGGAATAAAGTTATTTTCAAACAAAAATAAGTGTTGATTGGCCAAAGCTTCACGTACTAAATAAGCTTGTTCTTCGTCTTTTACTTCCACTGTAAACGGTTTACATGGTATTTGTGGATAATGCAATACTCTTATTTTTTCATAATTTTAATTTAAGTTAGTTTTTATTCCTCTACAAATTCAAGTGAACGTTGAACTTGTCCAATAGTTTCAAATACTTCCCCGCCTTTTTTATGATTTAATGGGAAATATTGCCACCCATCTTTAACTGGTTTAATTGTTCCGACTACTTTTTTATCTAGTCTAACTGGCATAGGTGCGTTTGGATTTCCTTCTGTATATAAATATTCTATTTCCATAATCTATCTATTAAATTCATAAAATGCTTTTGCAAATCCTTGTGAGCACATACTTCTTATGTCTGCGTCACATTTAATCTTATCTTTTGCCCACTCAAATTCAGGAATTAAATTAACTGCTGATTTGTGCAGAAAAGCTAATGCTGGTTTTGGCCTGCCTGGTCTTACATATATTTTATCGTTTTTAGGTACATTTTCCCACTTACTGTAAATTTTATCAGGGATATTAAATTCTCCCCAAAGTGCTGTTTTCTTTGTCCAAGGGCTTCCGTATTCCCAAGGTTGATAAACTAATTTTGGTTTTCCTAAAAACTCTTTTAATCGGCCATTAGCAGGATTTTCCAATTGCCAGAATTTTAAATTTTTACATTCTGATATTATTCTTAAACAATGATTTACTAATATCATACCTTTTTCAACATCATTTTCTCTATGAAATCCATTGGCTAGTGAGAACTCTTTGCAAACAGGGTTGGCTATTACACCATAAATATCATCAGAGCCTTTATAATTCTCCACTCCTATTTCTTCGCCAATCATTCTAACTTCATAGTCGGAATCTAATTGATAAAATAAAGAATCACTTCCTAAATCAGCGCATAAATGTAATATTATTTTCTTCATACCTTTTAAATTTATTCGAAATCGTAATATTCTTTAATTAGCGTATTTAAATCTAAAGCTTGCGGTTTTTTAGTTATTGAGTTAGCTATTTCAAAAGATCTCTGTTGTAAATAATCCAACTCCTCTTCACTTAGCAACTCAGCTGTTTCTGAATCTGTTAAGTCATTGGCCATTAGTATACCTTTACACCATCTTTTAGCTATTTCATTTAAAATTCTTTTATCCATCATCTAAATCTTTTTAGCATAAGTATCCGTATCATAATCGTAAAGACATCCTGTATCACAAAATACAGATTTTAATTGATTTAGGCCATATCTTATCTTACCTTCTACTAGTAGTTCTGTAGTTGGTAGATTACCTGTTGCTGAGAAGTACTTATCTCCTTTTTTAAATTTTTCTCTTGCGGTTTTTAGAGTTGTCATAGTTTATATATGTTTATTGTTCTTAGAAATAACTGTGTTGGTTTGTCTTGTTTTACTCTGTTTTCTTTTTGTATTCTTAGGTGAGTTTCAAGAAATTCTTTTGTTTTAATCTTTTTTTCCGCCGATTTTGATTTATAGTCTTCAATAGAATCTAAAACTAATTTTTTATTGTATGTCATTTTCTTATTATTTCTACTATATCTGTATCACTATTTGAAGCTTTTAATGTCTTTCCCGAATGAGTTCTTGATGCTGATCGTTTACCTTCTTTATCAAAACTAATTTCATGGTCATAAAAGTATTCACTTGGTAAGGGTTGTTTATAATACATTATAGAGCCATCTCTACATTTTAATTGATCTCCTTTACAGCAACTTCTTAAATCAACTGAATTAGGAGATTCATCAAACTCTAAATCAAACACTTTTCTTGTGTATTCATCGATGTTAAATTCTTCTTTATTTTCCATGATTACAGTTTATCTATTATTTCTAATAATTTTTCTTTTAGTTCTTTTTTGTAGTCCGCATAATAGATATCAAAACCGCTAATTGAGTTTATAGTCATATCTTTAATAACTGTTTCTAATTTATCTGCTGTAGTTATATTTCTAGAGCTCTCTGAGAGTAATAAAGGTTTAATTAAACTGTCTATGCCTTCTTGAAGAGCCTTCATGTTTCTCTCTACAGTTAAACTCACCCAAGAGTCTGCCCCTGTTGATAGGCTAATTTTTATTTCTTTAGGATTAAATTCATCCCATCCTCCAAATACATCTAATCCGTAAAATGAGATAATTATTTCAGTTGTATTTCCTCCATAAATATTCTTTGGGTGGTAAATGTAACTGTTGCTTTTGTTTTTAAATCCCAAATCTCTTAGATAGTCGTGTACAAAATGCACTTCTTTAATACCTTCTCTATAAGCTGGATCAAAATATTCACTATCGTATTCTAAATTTAAAACATAATCTACTACCTGCACTTTAAGCTCTTCAATTGAACCTGTCTTCTTATATCCTATTACATTGAATTTAGTGCCTGATTTTTCCACGGAACATAAATATCTATGAACAGATCTTCCGCCTATTGTTAGTGAGTGGATTTTATATACATTCTCCCACTTAAATACTTTGAAGTGTTGACTAATTTCTTTTAATGTCATAATACTATCGTTTTAATTAAAAAATCTCTATATTCTTTGTTTGTCTCACCTAATATCATCCAAAGCTTTTCATTTAAAGTTAAGAATGGATATTTACCCATCTGTTCTTTCCACTTCTTTTTAAATTTTCTTGTCGCGCGTTTTCAGTTGTAAAACGGACTTATTTGTTTTGGTGCTGTAAAGTTATTCATTAGTTAAAAAATAAAATTAATCCCACAACTATCCATATGAAAACTACACTATCATCTCCATTCTTATCTTCGTGTTGAGGTTGTTTATTAATTTCATTTATCTTAGCTGTCAGATAAGTATCAGTTTTAATCATTAATGGCCAAAGTACTACCCATAATACAAAGTCTATATTTTCCATTTTTATATTTTTTAGCGGCGAGAAAAGGATTTGAACCCAACTTTCCTATTATTTCAGAAATCTTACCGAAGTCCCGCCTGTTATTATAAATTTTCTTCAATCCATTTGTTAGTATACTCAATTTCTACTTGAGTAGTTGGTAATAATCCATTTCTAAATTCTTTTATTAATTGAATAAATTCTTCTCTATTCCAGCTTTCTTTTAATTTCTTAATTGTAATAGTGTTGTCTTTAGGATTAATTTTTAAATAATCATCATCTTTATCTAAGAATTTTTTCATTGTAACAGGTGCATCTTCCCAATATTTACCAGAGCCGAAGCTCTCATATAAATTAGACTCATATTCAACTAAAACATCTTTAATTACATCACCTTTATTATACTCTTCAATAAACTTTTCAATAAATTGTTGTGGTGGTTGAGGTAAAGAAATATTTACTGAATCATCAGCATAATCTAACCACTGTTTTACTTTTAATGAAGTATCTGTTGTAGCTATAACTTTTTTAGCATCACTATTTCCATCAACTAAACCATCATTATACTGACTTTTTTGATGTATTAAATCTGTACCATCAAAATACCAATCACCATCCTCTATTTTATCATCTGAAATAATATATAAGTTAAAGAATTTGCTAAACCTTGATTGCAGTTCTGATGAACACTGAGAATACTGATCAAATACCGTCTCACCGTATAAAAAAGTTAAACCTAAGTCTGATTTTTCATTTGTTGGTAGTTTTACCACCTGAGCTTTTTTAAATTGATTCATAATTTTAATTTTATTGTGAAAACCCTACAGCAAAACTCACTGTCTCTGGATTAAATTTACTCGTTACTGTTACAAAACTGTTCTTAACTTTTATAAAATACTTTATTCCTGCATCAATCTGTATTGTTCTATATTCTGAAGCTTTATTGCCATCGATTAAAGTAATGTGTTGGTAGTTTGTTACTCCTGATATTAAATACAATTGTTTTAACCAACATGTTTTACAAATACTTACTCCAAAGTTTAGACTTACTGCTCTTGTTTCTTTCTTTATAGTTTTTTCTCCGCGAAAATCTAAATCCTCTGAAGTACAATTGCAATCATTTGAAACAGTTTCTTTATCTATCCCAATTGTTTTAGTACCTGACATATAAGCTGAATGTTCAAAGCCTACTAATAATTCATTTAGATACTCTCTTTTCTGATCAGTTTTAATTATAAAATTAGCACCAATCAAATACCCAACACTTTTATCCTCACTCAAAACAGAGCCGGTATAAAGCTCATAATTCTGACTATATACCGATCCTGTAATAAGAAGAGCTAATAATAGCTTTTTCATTTAGTTTTTACATGTTTCACAAGTTTCCTCATTCCATTTCTGAAAAGAAAATACTAGTTTGTTCTCACTTGTATAAGGATTTGGAGCATTCTCTTTACTAATTGTATAAATACAAGAGATAGAAGTTGAAGCTTTAATAATCTGCTCACAGTAATAAATAGTATGTAAATTATTGTTGTTATTGATAGGTGTCACATCAACCTTATATATAACTTTTTTACCTTCTAAGGCTTTATCATTTGACCATTCGAAGTAAACAACTCCATCTTTCTGTACTTTTGTTGTTCCAGCACTTGCTTCACCATCAACTGTAGCTGTAATAGTAGCTTCAAAACCGTTCTTAAATACATTATTGTTTTCTAATTGAAATACTGAAATGATTCTACCATGTTTTGTAGTCATATCAATATTAATTACATTGTTTGTAGCAACAATAGTTTGTGTCTTTGTTCCTATATATAAAACATAAGGGTTGTGAGCTTTTAATTCTGTAATTTTAGCTTCTGCTGTTCCTGATGAAGGTGCTAAAACATATTTTTTGGCCGAATCTGTTGAAGAAACCGCGGTAAAAACATTTGAACCAATAGCAACATCAGTTAAAATAAAGTTTTTGTCTGCATTAGGATTGTTTACAACTAAATCATACTGTTCTGACTTAGTGTAAGAGCCCGAAACTGCCTGGATTTCAATTTTATTCACCCACGCTGGAATATTTCCCTTATCAACTTGTTTTCCTGTTGTGTTAGCAGGAGCAGCGACTAAAAACGTTACGTCTGTTGTTTGTACATCTGATTCTTGTGTTTCCTCTGTTGAACATGAAACCATTGATGCTAAAATAGCAATTCCTAAAATAATAATTCTTTTCATCTTAATTTGTTTTTGAGTTTATTTTCCCGCTCAAGGGTTTTGTTTTGTTTTGCAAATGTAGCTAGTTTATTTTTAATTTCCTAATGAATCTTTCTCTAATTTATATAAAATGTCTTTGTAAGCACTTCTTTTACCCACAGTTTTATCTGAAAACCACTTAAATTCTTCATTTTCTTGGTGTTCTAACTTGGTAATTTGACTTTTAATATAGTTGATTAAGAACTTCTCTCTAGTTTGATAAGCTTCAAGTGTTGCATCTGGTTTCATATCTTCACCTCTTTTTGAATAAATCTTATTTCTCCGTTTTGATAAGTCCTTTTGATTACAATAATATTAACATGGTACTCTCTATAATTTCCAAAGTCATTTGATTTTATTACTTTTCGTGTTGTTTCTGAGTAAATTTCGTCTTTGAAGGAGTAATCCCCATTAATATATTTTATCATAAAATAACCAACTGTGATTAATATAACTCCCAGAATTATTATCTGTATAAATGTTGTCCAATTCATAATTATTTCTCTATTTTAGTTATTTTTTCGCGCAAAAAAAGTTATAAATAATCAAAGGAATGTAACAGAAAGTATACAAAATCAATTTTTCAAATACATCTCTTCTCTGTAATTCAGCCTCTTCTATATAAGCATCCTGACTTGTTGGTCTGTATTCAAAATTTCCTCTACAAAAACCGTTTATTTTACTTTTTACCAGAAATCTTTGACTATCTAAACTTTTAGTGAAAGGATTTGTGTCTAAATACTCACCACTTATATAAGAAGGACTTGAATAAATAAAGAATCCAAATCTAGGAAACATATAAGCTTGTCCTATTTCTATAGTTCTGTTCTTTAACCAATATTTTTGTTTATCTGTTAGTTTCATATCTTTATTCTTTAAATTCACTCCATCCTTCTAATAAATAATCTTTTCCTTTAGTCCAATCATCAAAAAATATTTTAACACCATCTTCAAATATAATCTGATTTCCTCGCATTGTCATATATTCCTCATCAGTAAAATATTCATGAGTGACTTTTATACCTTGTTGTGCTTTTTCTTTCGCTTGCTGTAAGTTCATAATTATATATTTTTCTTAATAAATTCCCTTAGTTCTTTTATGGCGTTGTTTAATACTTTAGGTGAATCATACACTCCCATAAAACTATCTTTTGCTACATCTACAGGTAAAATTATATAAGAATTACAAAAGCAACCCTCTTTAAAAAATCTACTTTTAGACTCCGCCATACAATGCTCATTCTCTGTTGATGTTAAAGGTATTACAACTAAGTAATTTTTAGTTACTTTTATGCAAACGGCTGGTCTAAGCTTATAATTTCCACCTTGAACTCTAAAAACATCTCCTTTACGATATGTTGTAGGCACATTTCTACCCTCACTTATTTCAGATACCATTTTTCTAACAAATGATCCTAAATAATTTGAAGTAGGAACTATATTATCTATTGTTTCTTGTTTAGTTGGCATAACATTAATTTTTAATTGTTACTTCTTTTATGGCTGAATCAATTAACATATAATTCATGGCTTCTTCAAGTGTCTTAAAGTCCTTTTCTTTCTCTTTTTCGCCGAGAGGAAACAAACACAGAAACTTTCTTTTACCATCAAACTCAATATAATATCGATGTTCTTCTGTGTAGATCTTCTCAATTTCATCATCCATAATCAAAGCAGAACCGTAATAATCCATTGCTAATTCATCTCTTTTTCGATCTCCTAGAGTATTCCACCAAATTATATGTTTAGGTTGTGTTTTCATGTTAAATATCTTTTAACCATTGATCAATAAATTCTCTAGTTTTAATATCTTGTTCTTTTGTACTCCAATTTAGAATTTCTATTGAGACTACATCTTCTCTGGCAACCGATTCTAAAAATTTTAAAAGGCTGTCTTGTTTATCGTCTGTCGTATAAACATCTAAGTTATGATAATCATTTTCTGTTTTTAGTTGTACTTTTGCTGAGAATGTGTAATCATCAAATTGTTCTCTACTGTATTTTAATCCGTTTACTGTTTTCATAAATTAATTGTTTTATATTTTTCTAATTCGGCGGAAAAAAGTTTAAAACCAAATCTCTTCTCTAACCCTTCCAATTTTAAAAGCGAAGTATCTATATAACTTTGAACAGTTGATTCTTTACAGAAGGTAAAAGGGAGTTGCTTGCCTGTTGAAACATGTACACACTTTCTTAATGTTTTTCCTTGTAATGATTTCACTGGTAGTTCTGCTATTACAAACTTATGATTTTTATATTCAAATGTTTTTAACTGTTTTATTTCTTTTTGCCCATAATCTGTAAATACTATCATATTTCACTATTTAAATAAGAGTTGTATATTTCTAAACCTAAATCAGGATGAACACAGTTTCTTAATATTTGCACAGGACAATGATTACCTTTATAATAAATCACCTCTTCAAAGTGCAAACCTAACCATTCCATCATTTCCTTTTTGCCTTGTAAATTAGCTTTTGTAATAAAACCTTTTGGGCGTTTAACATCTTCCGCAACAAAATCAAAATTAGTCCAGAATAAATGCCTCCCTATTCTTTTAGAAGGTTCTATCAAAGGTTTGTAATAAGGAACTACATTTTCAACTACAAACTTACCTTTAAAGAAATGAGTTAAAAAGACAATAACTTCATATAATTTGAAATCTGGATAATCAGCAACTTTATGTCTGGTTGCTTTCATCATTCTACTGTGTTTTTGGCATGGTGGAGAAATCCAAATAAAATCAAACTGATCAAAATTATCTTTTAGATATTGATATGCGTCTGCTATTATTACTGTATCTTCTGGAAATAACTTCTGATATACATTCGCTATTTTTGTATCAGATTCTATTGCCGTAACTTCACAATTTTGCCAGTGTTTTCTGTTTCCTCCTATACCAGCACAAAGATTTAATACTCTTTTCTTTTTCATAAATTCCTGGTTTTTAAAGTCTAATTTTGAGTGTGCCATTCAAGCCTCTCCCCTTCAAACAGTAAAATGTTAGAAGTCCTTTATATACTTTAGTATACGTAATTCCAAGCCTGTTTAATTTTGGTTTAAGTTCGTTACTACCTGCAAATAACATAACTGTTTTTGTTGCTATGATTGCAGGACTATCTTCTGTTTCAAATATTATGTCTTCCATTTTATTAAGATTTAAGTTTTATTATCTCTACAATATCATGATCGGTTTCTAACCTTTTATTTTCGTTTCTCATTACAAAGCCGTCATTAGTTCTTGTACCTTTACCTAAAGATTTATCTAGGTATTGTACTTCGTGGTCATAATAATCTACTTCGGGATTTAGTTTTTTAACGTATTTTAATTTTAAGCCGTGTTTAGATATTAAAATATCTCCTTCTTCGCAAATATTTAAGTCTATATTCATCTTAATTCAAATTTAAAGGGTTAAACAAATTGATTCCATAGACTTTACATAAATCAATTAAAAGTCTTCTTTTAGTGAATGCAAATAAACATATTCCGTCTATTGGTTGGCATTCGTAGTATGTTATACTGTTGGTTTTTGTTTTAGTTATGGTCATTTTCTGTTGTTTTTAGTTCTTTTTCGCGTCCAGAGGACTTAACCGAAGTTCGGAAATCTCTAATTAAATCCTCAGTCCACCAAGTTGACGTGGTTATAAAACCATTTTCATTGTCAATTCCGTACTTTTTAGGGTTTTCAAGTGCAAATTCTTCTAACTCTTTTTGGTCTACTTGGAAATTTCTAGCAACTATTTTTAAATGATGTCTCATAACTTGTTTTGTATTTGTTCTTCTATCTCATTATAGTTTTCATTGTAAAATTCCTCGGCTTCATCAGAAGAAAACCAACTTGGCTCAAATGAATATTCTTTACATCTTCCTGTATTATAAGCTTCTAAATTTCCCGTTATTTCTCCTTGATCTACTGTAATTGATACATATAAATCTTTTTTGCTAACTTCTATTTTCATAAGTCCTCTATTTGCTTTCTTATTTTCTCCGCTTCTTCGTAATTTTCTTCTTTTATCTCTAAAGTTGTTATTGCGTTTTTATCTAGAATGTCTTTTTATTCGGAAAATTCAAAATCATCGTAATCTATTTCTGTCTGTTCTAATAATGTTTGTTTTGCAATTTTATAATCTCTATCAGATTTAAAAACACCTCTCACTACTAATTTTTCAAATAGTTTATAAACTTGTTCTTCACTATATGTTTTCATCTTTCTTTTCTATTATTTCTTTTAATTCAAATATTTTGTTTTCTAAGTTTGTTTGATTTACTTGTAATTTTGTATATATCATTCCAAATAAAGTAGTAATTATAAGATGTTTATTAAAACTTAAATTCAAAGGTAGTATCATTAAAAAAATAAATCCGAAATTACCCATAAATAGAAGTAAATTCCAAAATGTCTCAAAAGTGAATATTTTTCTCATTACATTTGTTTTTCTGTTGTTATTACTATTGAATTAAAGTTTTCAGGACACAAAACTGTTCCTTTGTATTTAATTGTTTTCCCGCCGTTTTTCTTCTCTTGTTGCAGATACTCTATTAAGGTATCGATGTCTATTTCTTTCATAATTTTTAAATTAAGTTGTATTCTTTAGCTTTAGATTCTTTTATCTCAAATACTTCGCTATCTTTTATTTCAAAACCGTTATTAATAGCATAATAATCAACACCTGTTAATTCGCATATATCTGACCACTCTAATTTTCGGCGTAAAAAAGAATAAGTAAAAGAAACTGTTTCTTCCTCTTGTTCAATTTCTAAACTACCAATATATTCATCCTCATCCAATTCTGTTATGAATGGTGCATACTCGTCTTTTTCTATAAATTTTCCATATTCCTTTCCTGCTTGGAATGCTCTTCTTAAATCATCTTCTGTATATGTTTTCATGCTTGTGGTTCGTTAAATATTAAAATTTCAATCTCTTCTTTTGAATAGTGTTCCTGATTTGAATTAATTACTCTTAATTCTATCTCGTCTTGCCTGTGTTTTTCGCCCGAAATAAAAGCAAAATAACAAAGACTTCCTATTGCGATAAATACTGTTATAAATAATATAATATTTTGTTTCATGATGTTAGTTGATTAAAGATAATACTTCTAATTCTTCTTCTGAAAATAAATTTGATATTCCTTCATACTCTTTTAATACTCCTTTATGAATTCTTTCTGCTTCTCTACTGTCTTGGTCATATCCAAAATCATCACAAAATTCTTCAAAGTCTCCAACTGGATATTTCTGTAAACAACTTAACACATCATAAATAGTTGGTTCTATTGGTGTTTGAGTTAATGGTAAATCTTTACTTAAAACTTCATTTTCTTTTAGCTCGTTTAATTTTCTTTCTATCGCCTTTTTAATACACTGTATAAACATCCCTGATTCGTTTGATACATTTACATAAAGTCCTGCTGACCTTGCGTATTCTTTTGCAAATTTCTTGTTAATCTCATCATTGTAATCCTTTGCTTGTTGTTCAAAGGAAATTTTTAATTTATTTGCTTCATCCTCAACAAAATCATACTCTAAATTTTCAAGTTCTTCTAAACTTAATTTAAAGCTCTTACCTACAGATATTTTATTTGATTGTAGCCCTGCATAAAATTCTATCTTATCTTTAGGTTTTAGAGTTGTGTACTCACTTACATAATCACAACTATCTATTACACTAGAGCCAAATTCAAAACTGTATTTTTTATTGTTTCTTACCAATTCACAATTAAATACATTTCTTTTTTGTTTGTCTTTGTCCCACGGCATTGACTTAAATTCTACTCCTATTATATTAAGTTGAAAATTAAATTTATTCTGTAGTACTTCACACGCTTTGTCATATCGTGACTCATTTACTAGACTTTCTATTTTGTTTGCTAATGCTTTCATAATGTTTAGTTTTAAAGTTTTGGCAAATATAATAAACTTTTGCCGAAGTTATACAATAAAGTTGTTAATATAAAAATCATTTAATAAATCAGTTGCTTTTCTTGATAAAATATAACCTCTATTATTCCATCTAAAATGTCCTGTTAGGATTATTCCTTTATCACCATAATAACCGCTGGATTTTTTGACTATTATTTTCTCAGATCGTGTTTTTAACTGTTTACCTTTTTTATGTCCTTTTATAACTAACGGTTTGGTTTTTACATTTCCTTTTTCGTCGGTGTACCTCACATATTCTTTTCTGTCATCCGTTTCAACTGAGTCCGAGCCTTGCCAATGCTTTAATTTACGAGTAAGTATACTTTCTATCATTGGAGAAACTGAACAAGGGCACCCTATCCAATTAACCATGTGATCAATTTTATCTGTTAGCGCTTCAAGGGCTTCAAAATCTTCTTTAGATATAAATTTAGGATCGTTTTCATCACTAAAACCATCCCATAAATAATTCTGGAAAAAACAAGTCATTTCTAATAGTTTAGATTCTAACAAGGTTTTAAAATTTGCTTTTACTGATATCAATTCACCTAAATTCATAATATATTTTGTTTGCGCAACACTACTAATTGTGTAGTAAATTGCAGTTATAATATTCGCGCGAAAAAAGATTTAAAACAAGCTTTTAAAAACAGTTATTACCTCCCTCAAAGAAAAATGATTACCAATACAATCAAAACCATTCTCTAATATAATATATCTGTTAGTACTTAAGTCGTGCTGATAGTAATTAACAATCTCGTAATTACCTATCTTTTTATTTATTGGTTTCATTAGTATTAGTGTTTAGTCGGTTTTTTGCTAGTTCTATAAGGTTTAAAACCTCATCAATTGTCTGAATAACTTCAAAGCCTCCATTATTGTGAGTTGTAACGCCTATTTTTGTTGATCCATTTTCTCCACTATCAGAAATATGACCTATTTGATATATGTTTATGTAAACCGTAGAATTTTTCCACGTGCTAGTAACTTTTATAAGTTCCATAATAATATGATTTAATGATTAATAATTTCGGGCAAAAAACTAAAGAGAAGCTTTTAACACTTGCAATCTCATCTTATAAGCAATAGCGTCTTTACCATTACTTTGATGTTTCATTTTCCATATAGCTGAATCAGTGATATGTTTTGCAGTGACTTCACAGTTACTTTCAGGTTTAATAGAATATTCTAAGTATTCTACAGTTATATCTGCTTTGTCTTCTTCATAGTCGTAATAAGATGCCAATATAGCCTTTGAATGATTATCTTTTAAACTGTTTTGTATTTCTTGTAATCTCTTTATTACGTCAATTAAAGGTAATTCGTTTTCTATTTGTATTCCAATTGATTTTCTATTTAAATATGCTGTTCCGTGTTTGAAAGTAGAGGTTTCGCCCTTATTTAATAAGTCTAAAGTTTCTTGTCTATATTCTTTTTGTCTTGCTAAATAATAATCGTATAATAATTCGTAGTCTGTTTTCATTATATTGTGTTTTTAAAGGTTATTTTTCGCGGGAATAAAAACTAAGAAAACATTTTACCTGTAGACAAAAACTCATAATCATTATTAATAAGAGTTTCTTTAATGGCTTCCTCAGTTTGCAAGTAATCACATTCATTTTGAAGATAATTAGCATAATAAGAGAGAATCTCATTTAAAAATAAATCTTCCCTATCCGAAATATAATTATCAAAATAACATTCCTTACCATCCATTACTTTATCAGTTTTAAAACCATCAGAGTATAATAGAACAGCTTCGTCCCATTCTTTAATAAATTGTTTAGCTAATACATAACTATCACAAGTTTCACCATGATATTTAATTACCTTATTTGCACAGTCATAACTACTTTCAATAAATTCTCCTTTTACGTGTTTATTTCTGTCCAAATCAAAAGATGTTATTCTTAAACCTACTGTATTTGCATCTTCATAAGTCCAAATCCACCAATCGTGTAATACATTAATATCTGAATTTAATTCAATTGCTTTTTGTTGTCCTTCTTTGTTTAACTCATTAAAAGTACAAATCTTTGTTCTAATTGTTCTCATTTGTGTCACGCCTTTTTAATCTGAAGCGTCTAACAGTATTAAATTATTGTTTTAGTGTCTTAAATCAGCTAAAAATAGCTTTAAATTGTTTGTTGTGTGTTTTTGTTAAGTTTAGATTCGGCGGGAAAAAGAATAAAAATCAAATCATTTGTTTTTGTGCTTATTCTTCGATAAACCCTTTTGTTAATAAACTTGTTTTAAAAACTTCAAATTTTGTTTTGTTGGTAAAAGTTGCAATATCAAAAAAATCACTGCCGTCATTATGTTTTGAAATTCCGTTATAGTAGTTAATTAAGTACTTACATTTACCAATATTATACTGAATATTAAATCTTTTCATAGTTGTTATCATTATAAAATTATTTTAGTGGTTAAAAATTTCCGCAAAAAAGAATTAAAAAAGGAGAAAAGAACAGTTAAACAATATAAACATTATTATTGTAAAGTTCAGTATCTAATATAAATGTAGAATAGTTATCCTGCATATTATAATCAACCAAACTATTTAAATACTGGTCAACCTCTTCATTTAATAGTAACATACTTTCATCTATTTGTAAGTACGCCTTATCTGCTTTCATGTAATCACTATTTTGAAATAAGATATAAAAAGAAAAAGATATACTGTTTATAATTCTAAGAAGTACTTTCTTATCTGTTGGTAGTTTTCCTGTATGCTTAAAAGCCTCAAATAATAAATTCATTAAGGGATGAAATGTATTAATAAAATCATTATCACCAAATTTAATTGCTATCTTCATTGTGTTAAAAATTGTTAAGGTTTAAATTTAAGTATTCTCCTATATAAGTTTGAAGCCTGACCGATGGGTCATATTTTTAGTATTTTAGAGTGATAAAATTTTTGTGGGTGGGGTTGTCCTCTCCTTTAGAACCCTGTAAATCAATCTATTAAGATAATAATTTCAATATCTTGTCTTATTTCCTCTAGTAATGCTATTGCATCTTTATAGTCTTTGTTTTGTATTGCTTCTATAGATAGATTTATATCTTCTATTAGTTCTTTTAGGTCTAGTTTGTACATAATTAAACTGTTTTTATTTCTTTTTTGCGCGAATCATTGTGCATAAGTTCAGAACCTACGCTTAATAATACTCATTTTCTTCTATATCTCCCTCAGATTTAGCCTTTTTAACTCTATAACTATCTGTATTACCACTATTTTTAGTTGCAGGATAATATTTAAATGGTAAAATAAGCAGATACTTATCGCTTTCAATTGCTTTATTTAACTTTAATCTGTTACTTATAGTGTTTCTATGTATTCCTAGTAATTCAGATAGCTTTTGTTTCTCTGCTACTATTGTCAGGTTGTTTATTTCTTTGTCTTGTAGTATGTACATAACTGTTTTGTTTTAAATCTTTTTCCCGCCAAAATACCTATCACATCCCTCTGTAAACTCTTTTGTAAAGATTAAATTATTAGGATGTGTTTCTGTTAATGTTTTCATACCTCTATGTTTTTAAATTTTCCTATCTCTGTAACTGCTTCTAAACTTGTTTTAAGTTGTTCGTCTAATTTTTCATTGTATAGTTTTTCTATTGCTTTGAATAGTTCTATACTTTGTTTAGGTGTTTTATCTTGGAGTATTATTTTTACTATTATTGATATTTGTATTTCGTTGTCTTTTTTAACTGTTTCTATTTTCTTTTTGCGCAAATAAGCTTGACACTTTTTAATTAATTTTTCCATTGTTTTAGTTTTTTCTCGCGGATTTAAGCCTCTTACTATCATACTCATTCCGCATATTAAATATAGTTATTTCAAACTGTTTTAAATTCTCTAATAGTTCCGCGCTTATAGGTGTATAAATATCAAACTCTAAAGTTTCAATTACTTTGTTTAACTCCTTTTCTAATACAGTGTATTTTTCATATTCAACATTATTAGAAATAGTTTGTTTACCTGTATTATTGCATGTGTTCATAACCCTAACTATTAAATAATTGTTTTACATCTTCTCTATTCGCAAACAAACCATATAAAATAAAGTCTTCGCTTTTGTCTCTATCTCCTATTAAGATTGTCTTACTATCTTTTACTCTTTTTATGAAGTATTGTTTAGTACTGTTTTTCTTTATTAGTTTGAAGGATTTTGTTGATTGTACGGATAGAACTGTTATTTCTTTGTTTTTATTTTTTTCCGCAAAATCTAATTTATCTAAGTATTCTTTAAGTTTCATAATAATTCTCTTTTTAAACAGTTGGTTCTTAAACTGTGATTAGTTTTAATTTTATATTTTTCATAAGATTGTCTTGGTGTGCTTACTGTGTTGAATGTCTTTAAATTCTTTTTTACCGCCTCAAATGCACTGTATCTATAGTAATCACCATAACCATATTGAAACGGTAATTTTATTGTTGTTTCATTCTTTTTGCCCGCATTTACAACTACTTCACCGCTGAAATAACTATTACCGTTAACCTTGTCAAACCATTCTCTACAGTTGACATCTATTGTTTTTATATCGTTCGCTCTCATTTTATTTATTTTTAGTTTTTTATTGCCGAAATTATACAATTAAAGTGCCTTCATTAATTGCCTTATTTCTTTGTTGTTCTATGAATCTATAAACTATTTCATAAGCCTCTGCGCCTTCATTTGTTTGTATTTCCATATGTAATACACTTAGTGCGCTTTGTACTTCAATTATTGATACTTTCATAATATATTATTTAATATAATTAATTTTCTTTAGTTGCTCTATTGTGTATGTATCCCAATCAAACCAGCTTTGTACTTCTTTCTTTGACATCGTTTTAAACGTGCCTTTATGCGGTTGATACTGTTTAATCTTTACTATTCCGTAATTACCATATTCAGCGATTAATTTACCTAGTGTTTCAAGTTCGTTATTAAATATAAAGTGTATAGATTGACCGTGAAAGTCAACTGACCAAATTGCGTTTGATGTTGATATGTATGACATAATGTTATAGTTTAGAAGTTAAATAATTTAATATGTATTCTGTTACTGGAATTGCTACAACTATAAAGATAATTAAGCCTATTAGTAACAACATACCTTGTCTTTCGTTTGATAGTTTCATAACTGTTTTCTTTTTTAGTTTTTATTTGCCGAAAATTAATCACGTTCTACAATGTCACCTGCTGAAATCCAAACCCATCTTTTAAGATTATCGTTATGATCGCTTAACTCCTCATCATCCCACGCACCGTATTCGCTTAATTCTTTCACTAACTGTGAAGGCTCTATTAAATCTAATTGTTTTTTAATGTACTTCTTTTCCATCAAAATAATAACATCATCTTCACAATCTCCCGAATGTGTTGCACTCTCAGCGTCTTTGCGTGTTAATCTTAAATCGTTCCCGTAGTTTGAATAATTGTATAATGTTTTCATAATAATAAGTTTTAAATGAATATTTGTTTTAGTGCCGTTCTTAATCTCGCTTTAAGATGCTAGTCTTTAACTATCAAACGGCTTTGTTTTCTTTTCCCGCATTTCGCCGACAAAAAAGAAAGAACAGACTTTAAATTAAGTCTAATTATATATAAGTCCTAATGAATAGGATAAATGTAATATGATAAAAGTAAGAACGTGTTTCAAAGATGCGTTTAAATCTTTAATAGCTTTATTAGATACTATTAAACTATTTACGTTTGCGAAGTGAATGCCTTCCGACCTTAACACTATTCTATAACCTTAGTCGTTATAGATGCTCGAATATTTTACTGCTTTAATTCTTATACAAATATATGTCACTATTTAATATAAATAACATGAAAATAAAAATATTTCGCTTGCATAAGAACTTTTTTTGTTGTATAATACACGCGTCGCACGTTCCTATATTATAAAGGCGCAATTAAATCATAATATTAAAATCAATAATATTATAAAATAATCCCGCCAAAATAAAAAGTAACAAAATAAAATATCTATAGAAAATAAGATAATCTTAGAATACACATCTAACAGCTAAGTACAAACTAACAAATAAAAACTTCAAAAACTGAAACGTGTTTTCAGCCCTTCTAAGAAAATCAAAAACTTTTTGGATGCAAGCATAGGGGCTAGGAGAAAAGATCGTAACGCACTGGGTATCAATTCATTAGGTGGTTATAGAGAGAGGTGCATAAACAATTTTTTAATATGTTATCAATTTATTATAAACTCTTATATCAAGAAAATTTTTATGCTCTTCTGCAAGTTCTTTAGCATACTTTCTTTTTTCAGTAATGTAAATCTTATAAGCTTCTTCTGATGTATCATATCCTTTACTGTGAAATATATCTCCACCTTTATAAAAATAAACAAAATATTTATTACGCTCTTTTCTAACTCCCGTGGGTTGACCGTTATCTTTACCTTCTATTTTTACAAATATATTATTAATAGTAGGCGGAACAAACGAACAATTAGAAGGGCTATATTCTCTACTAGTTTCATCTATTAAATCTTTATCTAGTGCCCAACCTTCCATATTTTTATGATCATAATTTTCTTCATACCACTTTCCAAAATCTTGCAAACATTTCCATTCTTCGCAAACGGTTACTCCTGAGTATGATTTATAAATATGCCTTGATTTTTCATCATAGCATCTTTGTAATATTCCTTTCCATCTCCTGTACACTTCTTTAGTAGTTGAATCATATTTGCCTTCTCCTATATAACCTACACCAAAAAGAGAGGGATAGTATAAATTTTTAACACGTCCTCTGAATATATTTACATTCTGAGCTATGGTTGTATATCCATTTTCAAAGATCACTTTAGACTTATTACCCTCTAAAATCTCAATAACCTTCATGGTTCCATTTCTATTAGTCGGATATACCTTTCCCACTTCTATTTTTTCTGGTTGTTTGCCGATATATGTCAAAGACTCTCCTGTAATAGTTTTCCATAAGTTATTTAAATCATGTATGCTTTTTAAAGGTTTTGCATTATTTGGAGTAAAATGGTCATTAGTTATTTTATTAGCTCCTTCCGTAGAATTAACAAACCTGTAGATTCCTCTCTTCCAATCTTCAATTACTATTCCAAAACCACTACGATCTGAAATAATTTCTGGATGATATGGATTTGTTTCTTTAAATAGAATTGTCAATGACGGATCAATTTCTTTTTGTAGTAATGTATACTGTGGCTTCATAACTCTATAAATATATAAAGCCCCTGCGTTCTTTCGAGTGCGGTCGAAATACTAACAAAGGCTGTTTTAATTTTATGTCTTTTTTACTTTTATAACTTAATACCGCACGTCTTAAATTAGGTTGTAAATATAGTGATTTTGTTTTGGATTTGCAAATTACTTACTTTTAAATTCCCAGTGTTTTAATGATTTCTCCAGGTCTTGTGTTAGATGTTCAATGAAGTAATCAATCTCATTACCTTTTAGTTTATTAACTGTTATATCTAAATTTGGGTTTATTAGGTATATTACTCTTTCTAAAATTTCTTCTGTTCTCATTTCTTTTTCGCGCGATTAATTAAACCCTCTTCAAATAATTCACTATCATCTCTGTCGCACCAGCATCTGGAACAATACCAATCTTTTGAATATGTTTCACCATTACACTCTGGACAATATTCTATTTTCTCTGATCTAAAAGTAGAATGTAATTTATGATGACCGCAAATATCTTTTCTATGTACCTCTTTTTCTTTAGGATATAAGGAACATATAAAAATTGTATTTTCTGAACTTCTATTGTTGCTATCCGTATAAAGATATTTACCATTTTTGTCATTAACAACCCAAGGTAATTTTATTTTGGCGTGTTTACAGGATGAGCAACTTAATTTTAATTCCATTTATTTCTGTGGCATTTTGGTGCTTTTAAATAAACACTATCATTTATAAAATAAGTGGGCTGACCTTTTACCATTTCTTTAATACAATGGCAGTGTATACATGCTACAGCACCGTTCTTCAATTTACCTGTCCACTTATGTCTCATAACTTTACTAATTCTCCATTACACAAAACAGTTAAATAAAAGAATTCGTCCCAAGCAATATCTTCATGTCTTTTATATTCTTTTCCGCAAACTTCACAAATACATTCTCCTCCAATTTTCATTGTATATTTTTTCTAGTTGTTCTGTTGTAAACTGTTTCTTTATTTTCATTCTTTTCCCGCCGTTTTTATAATTCTTAAAACAGTTTCTATTCCCATATGCTCGCTATCTAGAATGTATACTCCTTTTTTATTATCCCACTTCATAGATAGTTGGCCGAAACCTAGGTTTTTATCTTCCCATTCTATTAGAAGACTATGATTGTCTTTATTTATTATTTTTGATTTCATAAAATATCTTCTGCTCTCATTCTTAAATTCATACCTAAATCGTGAAATGTCTCTTGGTAACTTCTTGATGGATTCATCACTGTTGTATTATCCATATACCATTCTATTGCTTGTTTCATTTCGGTTATTAAGTCCTTTGTTAAATCTTTTTTCGGCGAAATTTGAAAACAATCTTCTGTGTAGTATACTATTTTTTCTTCTATTTGCATAACTTTCTCTGATCTAAATCAATCATTAATGTTTTTAAATATTCTATAATTTGCTCTTGAGAATCTCCTTTTAAAGTTAAGTCTACAGCCAGATTACAAAGTATTTTATAGGCTAATAAATTTCCTCTTTCATCTATATTAGTTTTTTGTAATATGTATTCTACTATTTCGTCCATTCTATTAAATCGTTATCTATTAGTAACTGTTCGTAGTTTTCTATAATTTTTATTGCTTCTTTAACTTTTTTGGCGGAATCTTCATCTAAGAATTTCTCTGGTTTGAAATACCCGCCTATAAATAAATCATAGTAAAAGTCGTCTGTTGCTACTGATTCTAAATTTCCGTTTTTTAACTTCATGTTTATTTTGTTTTTTACTTAGGGCATTCTGCTAACTCTTTTTGTATAAGGGAATTTAATTTTTTGTTATTCTCTTCTTTTTCAAAATCTAGTGCATACTTAATGGACTCATTTAAGCAGTTAAATTCTTCTATTGATAATTCAAAGCTTTGTAAGTTATCTTGATCATCAAATACAGATTCTCCAACTTCTAAGATAAATTTTGTTTTATATGGAACTTTTACATACCCTTTCCAAGTTAGTCGTCTTTTATATTTTACTTTTGAAGAAAGAATTATTAACAAATTAGTTGATGAGTATGTGAATCCTATATCTTCAGTTAAACTATAAAATAAACTACTATTACTTTTTAATTTACAGCGTAATAGTTCCAGTATGTCCTTTTTATTCATATTTATTTATTTTACAAGTTCATCAAATATTAAATCAAAAACAGTTTGTAATAACTCCCTATTCTTATGATTGTGTCTATGTGCTTTAATTCTTATTTCAATTCCTAAATCTTCATGTTTACCTATTACTGTTGAAGGCATTATACCACATTGTTGTCCTCCTGTATATTTATGAGGTTCTACAGATATTTGAAACTGTTGTTTTAGTTCTTGTATTCTTTCTTCTAGTGGTTTCATTTTTCGCGGAAATTTAAAGGTTAAAACTCCAATTGGTATATCCAAATATAGCATAACCTAAATAAAGAGAAGTATCAAAACAAGAATCACCATTAGATTTTTTAGCACCATTATTTGTTATTTTATACATTGGCTTTATCTTATTTCTTTTCCAGATTTTTCTATGATAAGAAAATGATACACTTCTTGAATGATATTTTGTTCCGTTATCTCGTCTTTTTCTATAAAACCAAATTGTAATGCAATCTTGAGTAGTTCTTTCTATTTCAAATAATTTCATATATTTCTTTTTCTTTTAAAACTAGCTATTACTAAATTGAAATCATATTTGTAAAACATTTGTTGTCTAAATATCGTACATAGTAAGCAACTTACTATTAGGTTTAAATTTTCTATTTTTCTCATTAGTTTTTTAATTCCGCGAAAATAATTCTTTGCATAATGTTTTTAAGAGAAGCTATTCCGTTATCTCTTGCAGATTCTGTATTGTACAATTCACTATAAACAAGTGCTTGACCATTAGGTGCTTTTACTACAAAGTAAAATAATCCGCTTTTATTTTTCTCCTTTTCTATCATTTTTCGCGCGATTTAATAATTCTTTTACTTTACGACTGTCAATTCCTGTAACTATGCCCAACTCATATTCTTTTAATATAATTTCAAGAACTTCTAAAGCTTCCTGACCGCAAACGATTAAATTAAAATCTCTGTAAACCTCTTCTTCTCTTTCATCTTGGTTTTCCTCAGTTGTATCTTCATCATCAATTGATTTTGTACAGATTAGTCTGCCGTCTTGATTGTAGATTGAAGTGTCTGACCAACTATGTTCTACTATCTCCCATTTTTCTTTCATAATTTATTTTTTACTCTTTCTTTTGCGGCCTCAAATTCTTCTTCTGTAATATTAACTAATTCCTCATCCTCTAAAAATTCTTCTTGTCTAAAATAACACTCTACAACAGACCCAAAATAATCACTATAATCCTTTCTGTAACTTATTAAGTAATCTTCATACACATCTCTTATCTTACTAACAGTAAAATCCGCATAATTGGCATCTGATTTTAATATTACAACTTTAAAATACTCATAGACTTCCTCAAATTTAAATCTTCTACCAAAATAATAAAATCCAGGTAATATTTCTATCTCCTCAGTTATTGTTTCTACTTTCTTAGTTTTTGTTAACTTCATTATTCATTATTATCTTATTAATATCTCCCACTTTATTAAATCTTTCCGCCCACTCAGAATGTGACTTAGGTTCCCCAAACAGTTTAAAATAAATTTCATAAGCTAATGGTAAAGTTTTTAGATATTCCGTATTATTTTCCTGCATAATATTCTTTTAACTCTTTAATTCTTGTTTCTATGTGTTCTGTGATCCAATTATATTCTAGTTTTTCAACTTTTTTCCCGCCGTAATCATAGTAATGAGTTAACGGTAAATTAATATTAGCAATATCTCTAGACCTTAACTTTAATTTTAAGTCGATTGCTTTTTTAATTTTATCTTGGAATACTTCTGGAGAAACGTCTAAAACTTTTTCACTCTCTTTTCCAAGTTTTTTGGCTTCGAATCCGTGGCATTCTCTTAGATGATCGTTTAAAGTTGTCTGCCAATACCAATATCCTTCAATAGAATTAAACCAGCCATGCTCAGTTTGTATTGGAGAATAACTAAAATTACTAAGCCATCTTCCTATTTCTGTTTTGCCTTTGGAGTAAATGTTTATATGAGTTTCTCCGTCAATACCTTCTATCATTTTACAAATCTACTAATTATTTTTGAATTGACAAAATAAAAACTGATTTATTTTTGCGCGAAATAAAAAATCCCTCAATTAAGAGGGAATCTGTTTAATAACCTTTAATAGGTGTTTCATCTTGTACAGTTGGCGAGTGAACTATCTCTCTTGTTCGATTTACATTATAACTTTGAAAATCAGCTTCTTTTTCAAGCCTCCAAATAAGTTTATAAATTTCAGTTACCAAACCTTCTGGTGGAGAAACTCCTACTGATTCCTGTTTATTGTCTGGTTCAGGTGGAACAACTAAAATATTTTGATTTAAATTGTAATGGCTTTCATTTTGAGAGCTTATTTGATTTACTAATCCTTGTAATTTGTATTGTATGTCTTCTAACGTCATTTTTATTTGTTTTAATTGATTATTATTTGTTTTTGATAGTTGTATATACTTTGCTAATTTTTAGTCCCTTAAAAAGCTTATTATTTCATCAAACAACCACCCTACTAAGTAAGCCTCATGCTCATCGTACTTAGTACTTAATTTCATAGCGCAATCAGAATAAATTAGATTTTTAATATGTATTATTTCATGAGTAATATTACTCAGGTGTTCAGGATCTGTAAAAGCTACATAATAGTGTCGATATTCTTTCTTGTCTTTATCTACCGCTGAACCATAATCTTTTAAAGACCTTGTTTTAAACTTACTCTCCATGAAAGATAAATCTACATCTAGTATCATTGTAAGTTTAGCGCAATATATTGGGATTTCTATTGTATTTTTCTTCATTACCACCAACAGTCTTTTTTAATTTTTTGCATTTTCTTTTCGTATTTTATAAACTTCCAAAGAAATCCGTAGTCATGACAAACAAACTTATTTCCAATCCAGCCCCAGTTATCTCTTTTTAAATCTGTAAAAAATGCTGGAACTTCTATTGGTCTTTCTAGCTTTTTATTCTTTGGGTATTCAAAAGTTTTCTCCATTACAAGTATTTTACCGTTTGGAGACATCCATTTTACAGCTGCAAACCATTCTTTAACCCAATCTAAATCGCCACATAACCCTCTTATCTCATCCCACAGCAAATATTCACTTATATTAGAATCTGTTGCATTTGGTTCAACTTTTATAACATATTTATCATCTAAGTTATAATTATAAACTGATCTATAAACACCTGATCCTAATTTTTGACCTAATAAAGATAAAATTAAATCAGTATTAACGTCTTGTAATCTACTTATGGTAGATACCTCTTCTATAGAATTTAAGTTATTGTCGAGTCTTTGTGATATCTCTCCTTTTAAATTTATCATCTATCCCATTTTATTAGAAGTTCATATTTTCCATTATATCTAGTCCTGGTGGAGTCAATTTCATTAACTTTCTTTATCTCTATCTGAGTATTGTCTAAAATTATAGAAACAAAACCTCCATTTTTATTTATATGGTGAGTTCTGGTTTTTAAACCTATATCATTTAAAGATTTTAATAAAGGAATTCCTTCTTTATTTGCAATAAATTCCCCTTCGCCAAAATCAACTATTTCATGTTCGCTAGTTAGTTCATGATAATGATTCATATGTTTATATTTATCCGTAGGTGTCATGATAGTTCTAATTGATTTTTAAATAACTCTCTTATCTCTGTAATATCTAGTAATTCTTCTTTTGGAATACTCATTAAGTGTATGAGTTCATGAATAATACCTTCATCACTTAAACAGTTTTCTGTAGGTATCTCTTTAAGAAAGCAAATCATGCACGCCAAGTGAGACGCTATAGGTAACTTACTTACGAATTCTTGATCATCCATTGAAATAAAATCTATATAATGATTCTTTAATTCTTTGTAAGACAGGCTATACTGAATTCCATTAACTAAATAAATCATTTAATTCCCTATTTTTGTTCCTAGCCAAAATCCAACTGCTGCACTCACTGGTACTAAAGCTTTTTCTAGCCAACTTTTAGTTTTTAATTTGCTGTTTTCTTTTTCTAGGCCGTTATTTAGATTTGTTTGCAAAACATTCAATTCTTTATATGAATCTAAACTTTTCTCCGTAGCTTTTAAACTAATATCTTTGTCTCTAAGTTGTTCGTCTTTCAAATTAACAACACTATCTTTAGAGGCTAATTGTAAATCTTTTTCTTTTACTACTTCTGAACATGTATTAGCATCAGCAATAGTTTCAAGAATTTGATAAGTCATTGGCGGTTTAACATCAACAGAATTAGGTGTGGCTATAGCATCTTTAGAATTGTAATTCTCATTTAGAGCGTCGGCCACTTCAACTAAGTTTTTATTTCTAATTACTTCTTTCTGTTTTTTATTTGATTCCTGTAAAGCTATAACTTTTTTCTCACTATCTTTAGCTTTTTTTTGAAATTCATTAATTAACCGTTCTTTTTTCTCGTTTTCTTGGCGAATAGAATCTATCAATATTATTAAAGCTTCATTCATAACTTTAACTCCGTCTTGCAACTTCTTAGCTTGTTCTTTTGTTGCTTCGTTTTTACCAGCTTGAAATTTCTGTTGATTATTTACACAACTTTTTACGCCGAAAAAAATTAGAACCAGCACTACACCTAATGCTGGCCATCTATACTTATTTACTATTTCTTTCACTTTTAATTTTATTAGAATTCTTTTTACTGAATAATCTAGATCCCTTAGGAAATCTAGCGTTTAAAATCTGTCTTAATGTAATAATTTCTTTCATCTTTTGTTTTTTATAATTCCCACCTTAATATTTGTGATTCTGCTACGTATACTTCTCCCTCTCTTTCCATTAGCCCGCCGACAACTAAAATATCATCTACTTTTACGGGTGTATTTGTAAGTCCTTCTCCAATGGCAATCACCTTAACTCTATTTTTGAAAACACCTGTTTTATCCATTACATTTTCCTTAACCATTATTTTCTCAACTAAAATAAGCTCTCCGAAAACTCTATATTTCTTCTTGTCCATTTACTTCAACGTTTTTAATTGTATTTTCATAAAGGTCTCTAAACCATTTGATGTCTTCTGAGTAATTTCCAGTGGCTTCAGGATTCATTTCATAAATGTCACCGTTTTCTAGAAACATATTATACGTCGATTTCATTTGTGTCATAACTTTTGGTGTTTAGTATTTGAAATAAATCATTAAACTCATTTACTCCAATATCTTCTAATTTGCAATTAATCTGTATTCTGACTCTGTCTTTGCCCATTTTAGCTTTGAAAAATAGTTTTTCTTTAACCGTTTCAAAAGCTAGAAATTTACATTCTACTCCTAGCTTTTTCTTGGTATTGACTATTTCTTGCTTTAAATATTCGGCTTGAAATTGACTTCTATTCATTCGGTACAACTTCTAATTTTGATTTCTGAGCTTCTTCCATTTCAGCAATAAGTGTGTCCATGTGAACTGCTTTACCTGCTTCAATTCCACGATCATGAATAATAAATCTGTTTTCAAGGGCTTTCATTACAATTGCTGTAGGATCTCCAACATAAGCTTCAACTAAGTTATTGGCCGCCATAAAACCTACAGGATCAAAAACTTTAGTTACTTTTCCAGAATCAATATCTTCTTGTTTTGGCGATAGTACGATGTCATCTCCTTGCCAATAGCGATATTTTAAAGGCCTAACCATTTTTACATTTTCATTAAACAGTCTCTCCACTGATGCCGCCATAATTGCAAACTCTTCTCCAGTTATTTCTATTTTCTGATCAGATCTGAATCCTGAGTTGTATTGCGTTAATTCTTCTTTTTCTTCGTTCATTATTTTTTATTTTTATTAACCCCCGATATTTCACGAGGGTTTTAGTTTTGTAACTAATTGATTTATAACTATTTAGAAGGGTAAATCCGAATCATCATATTTAGTTTCTACTGCTGGTGCAAATGCTTCCTCAGCTAGGGTCACTTTTGGTTTTTCACTAGGAGTAGATGAAGCTGTTCCTGGTTTAAAATGCTTTAGAAATTCTGTATAAAGGAAGTCTAACCTGTTGTCTCTACTTGTAGACATTTTACCTTGAACTTTTACTTGCTCTGTATTTGGCAGAGGAGATTTATCATTCTTAGATTTGTCTTGGTATTTTGGTTCAACCTTTGTACCCGCAATTTTTAATGACACACCTTGAGTATAGAAACTTTTTGTACTCCCGTCAAATTCAGCGGTGTTTGGAATGGCATACGGGAAGAATGTAATTTCTTTACTTGTATCTGCATTCAATAACCTATTTAAGATATTTTCGTTATATTTAGAATAGAATTTAATTTGAATAATACTGGTGTCACCATCGGTATCTAAAACAGTTAAGTTTAAACTGGTTCCTTTGTCGTTCTCAAACTTTTCCTGTTCTAAAATAGTCCCTGTAATTGAATCATAGAAAATCTTATAAGGGTAGTCTCCAGTCCCTTTATTTAAGTACTTTTTTCTTAAATCTATTTGTTCAACTGCCTGAGTTTTAGATTTTAAATCTGCTTCGGTAATCTCTGTAAATCCTTCTGGGATATCTTTAACGCTTGTTGATAATTTACCATACGCTACCCCGTAATAAAACTTCTTTCCTGTACTTTCGCTGCCTGTGTTTGCTGCCATCTTTAAATTTGTTTATTTATTAATTTTTTACCTTTAGTTAAATTATCACTAGCCCACAAAGGTTGTAAATTGGTATAGTGGCACAATTTTATTATTTCCTCCTCTGTTTTAGCCGAACTTATTGGAATTTTATGATCGATATTCCATACTTCGCAATTGCCGATTAAGCATTTTCCATGATTATTAAAATTCATCCCATTTTCGAAAAGAGATTGGATATGATTCATAAATTGATCAATAGTGCAACCTAAGATATCTTCAGACTTACTTTGTTTTTTAAAACTACCTTTTAAGCTCCTTTTAAAGGAATCTAAAATTAAGTTTCTAACGTTTTTCCTAAATTTGACTATTAAATCTGAAGAATTTTTATCCCTATAATCTTTATTTTTTAGTCTTTTAATAAGTTTATAATCTTCATTGTATTTAGATATATCTTCTTTATGCTCTAAGTTATATTTCTTTTGATATTCAGATACTTTTTCAGAATTATTCTTTACATAATCATTACTTTTAATTACACAGCATGACTTACATACATTACTTATACCATCTTTAATTAAATAATTATCACTAAATTCATTAGAAGACTTTGATTCTTTGCAAGTTGTGCATTTTTTAATTAATATAGACACATCTCTTTTATTTTTAGTTCTGCTTTTATTATATGCTAGTCCGCAAGATTTACATTGAGATTTTGGTTTACCTGTTCTCTTTTCTATGTAGAACTCTTCTATTGGTTTTATTACTTTGCATTTACTACAACTCTTTTCCATATTTATTGTATACAAATATAGTGATTCTATTTGACAAATCCTAATTTTATTCTATATTTTCCGCGAAATTTTTTATTTTAATTATTCCTAGTTTTATTTTAATTCGTCGGATAAAATAATTAAAATTAGCTTTTATATGATCAAACCTTGTCATCTCTAAATAGTCGATATACGAATCAATTTCATCTACCGTCTCTGTAACAGTTATTGTTAAATCATCATTAAGAAAGACAGTTGTAAGTCCTCTATCTGTAACGGCTAATTTAATATCATCTAAATAAACCATTATTTCAGTATATATCTCTTCGAAATCTTCATCTTCTACTTCAAATGCTTTTTCTCTGTCTTTTAGTTCTTGTGGTATTCTGTCTTCACCTACATTTAAATCTTCATAAAACTCTCTAGTATGCCCTGCATCACATCTTGGAACAGCATTTTCTTGATTTTCTAATCTTTTTTCGGCGGACTCTTTTAGAATTTCTCCAAATCCTGTGAGGAATAGTCTTTTTCTTTTCATCTATTTTCTTTCTATTTGGTCTAATATAATACTCATATTCGTAGCTACAGCGGCTAAATGATCCTTATAAGTTTCAGTGTCTGCTTCAATAGGTTTAATCATTTTTCTAATATGTCTGAAAGCCGCCCACAAAATTTCATCCTGATCTATTTCTTTAAGCGTATTTCCTTTAGGATATTTTACTTTATTATCCATAAATCTTTTGGCCATTAAATCTAGAAGATTAAAATTAATCTCTGAATAATCTAGTTTTCCTTCTATTTCTTTTTTGCCGAATTTAGGAAGGTCTTCTACAGTAAACTTATCAGGTCTATTGAAATCACCATTATACATATTCACTAAATATGTAAGGTAGTTGTTTGGAAATTCTGGCAAATCTATTTTAGTTCCGTATGTCTCTTGAGATTCCTTTACTTTTTCTTCTAAATCTTTTGAGGCTTTATGCCTTGTACTGTGTCCTGTTATAGCGTTGTAAGCTTCTAGTGGGTCTTGAATATTAAAATCAATTAGAGGCATTTCTACAGACTTAATATTTTTTATATCAATAACATAAAAAGGATCAATATTTTTATTTGGTATAGTTGAATCCTGCACTTTTTCAAAAACTGTTCCTCCTGTGTGTGACGTGTTTTTTAAATGTTCTAGTAGTTCTTTTTCATCTTCTGCCAACATAATTTTTGTAATGTCTTCTATACTATTGTATGATTTAAAATTCAATATATTATTTCTTAATTTTTCTAAACTTTCTTTCTCTTCCATTTTTTTAGCGGAACTTTTAAACCAATATGGTATTTCAACTACTTCATCCAAGAAAAATGGCTCATTTAAAACTATAGTTCCATCAATCCCTTTGTAAACTTTCCTGTCAAATTCTTCTTTTGTAACCTCTTTTCCAAATAATGTGTATTTTGCCATTTATTTTTGTTTATTATTTTCACTTCGTATTCGCGCGATAAAAAAAAATTAAAAAGAGAAGAATATATCTCTCGGTAGAACAAGCTTACCTCTCTTATAGCCCAACAATACTATTGAAGGGGATGATACCGATAAAATTGACCTAAAAGCAGTTCTTATGGTATGCAAATTAAGTACTGTAAATTTACAATTAATTTTTTAATTACGCAACTTTTTGCTCACCTTTTTCTAAATAATCTATAATTTGTGTTAGAATAGGATTTCTATGATTAGATTTTAATGTTTTATAACCTACTAATCCAGAATTTTCTAACTTCATAGCCTCATAAATACAACTGTTTTTACCTATTTGTTTATCGACCTGTTCTTTAGAACCACAAAAAATCATTTTACTACCATTACCTAAACGCGTCAAAATCGTTCTAAAATCAGCATAAGTCATATCTTCATATTCATCCACAATAACCACACTGTCAATAAATGTACAACCTTTTGCCACCTCAATAGGCATGATTTTAACTAATCCCTCTTTCAACATTTTATCTGTTGTTTCTTTACCTTGACATACTTCCATATTTTGAGTGATTGGGAATGTGTAAGGTGCCATTTTTTCCTCTAATGTTCCAGGAAGTGCAGCTAGAGAGTTTTTGATCATGGGACGTGTGATCCAGATATTATTGAATTGTTTCTTTCTGAACGCTGTTAATGCTGTATGAACAGCCGCTAAAGATTTCCCTGAACCAAAATCGCCGTGAAGAAAACAAACATCAAACTCATAAAATAATTTTACAAACTCTTTTTGCTCTTCGTTTAAATCTACCTTCAACTTGGGCTCTGTTTTAAGAACTCTTTTTTCTTTGTTTTCCTTCTTCGGTGAATTTATCATATTTTATTATTTAGTGAAGTAAATGTAGTGATTTAGTTTGAGATAAACAAATATTTATTCGTCTTTTATTTCATTTTTTGTATAAAATATATTCCAGTAATCATCACCACCAAAATCATTCTCAACTAAAACTGCTGTTAACTCCTCTTTTCGGGAGATTTGTCTAAATTCTTGTTCATATTCAAAGTTTTCAGGATTTGTTCCAAAATAAATATAATTATCTTCTGCTAACCAATAATCTTCGGCACATTCTTGAATAACATAATTTTGGAAATTATCTATTTCGAAATATTCAGATAAGGCTTCTAAAGAACTGTTATAATTTTCTATTAATTTATTCATTTACTTCCTCCCATTTATAAGTTACTACTTCTTTTTCTCTTACACGAACTAATTCTGAATATTTATCATCCCAACCGTAAGTGTCATCCCAGATTACAGTGTCTGTCTTCCAAGTTCCTAAGTATTTGTCAAAATCTTCAATTTCTGGATAATATTCTTTATGGCTAGGTAATAACTCTATAATGTCATATCTGAAAAAATTACTACCTCTTCTATGATCCATTTCATTATCTACAGAAAATTCTGTTAAATCAATATTATCAAATAATGTTGGTTCCTCTTTATATGTTACTTTGTTTATCATAATTTTTATTATTTATTTTCTTTTTTCGCCGATCTCACGGAATTAGTTTTTATTTGATGACAAGGTTTACATAGACATTGAAATCCCTCTACTTCACAGAAAAGTCTTTCTACAAATCCTGATAAATCTTCTGCTTTTGTTAGTGTTCCCGCGTCGATGATGTGATCTATTTGCACCTCTTTCTCCATAAACCAATCTCCACAATGATTGCAAAGATATTCCCATTTTTGTGATTTATTAACTCCCTTATAAGCCCTTCTAGAATTTAATTTGCACTGAGCAATTGGTTTCCACCATCTGGAAGCGTTTCTCAAACAACTTCTAATCATTCCCCAAAAACCTGCTTCTGTTAAAGTGAAATTATTTCTAGTTCTAGGTACTTTTGGATTTTTAACTTTTTTTAAGGCCATTTTTCGTTGTATTGTTCTATATTATAACTCCATCCAAATTTTGGTAATTGCCTTTCGTAAACATATATTACTCCTCTACCTAAGTCAAAAATATATCTGTTGTAAAACCATTCTCCTCCTTTAAATTTTCGCCACCATTTAAATCTGTTCATTTTATTATGTTTTAAATACTTTCTAAACCATATATTAAATACTCAATATTATTCCCCTCTTTTTCTTTTTTCGTGAACTTAGTTTCTTTTAGCTGTTGTAGTATACTTGGAGCTTTATAGTAAACATATTCCAATTCATTAAGTAAATCGGTGGCTTCTTTTATAATTTTATGATTTTTAGTTTGTCTCATATTTACCATATCTTAATTCATACTCTTCTTCTGTGAATATTTTAAATTTCACTTTATTTATTTCATATTCTTTTTCGCCGAAACTTGGAGAAGAAATGGTAGCAACAGAATCAATAAATTTAAAAGTTTCCTCAGACATTGGAATTGTCATATACTGAGGTAGATCTGACTCTGACTTTATATTAGAGTAACTTGATGTTGTGTAAAAATCTTCCAAGAATTGTTTATGTTCTTCCTCAGAAAGAACTCTTGGCTCTATGTAAATTGGAGTAGGAACTGTTTCTGTTATTGCGTAGTATTTCATTATTCAATAAATTTAGTAAAAAGAGAGTTTAATTTTCTATGTTCTTCCTTATATTCTTCACCGCCTAGTTCAACTTCTTTTCCTAATCTTAATAACACTCTGGTTGTAATATTTTTGTTTTCTAGCATACCCGTAAACTCGATTTCTATTTTATCTACTTTCATAAGACTACTTTATTTAATCTCTCTAATTTTTCTTTTAACTGTTCTAAAACTTCTATGTCATCTTTTTTCACGGGATCAAAAACTTCAAGAATATTTTCTAACTTGTACAAAGTAGACCCAGCGTTGAATTTGTCCTCTTCAATATTATAAGCAACCTCTTCAAAAAAGTCCATCGTAAATTGTGAATGGTTATTCATATTTTTGTAAACTTGATTATCTAATTCTAATATTTCTTTTACTGTGTCTTTCATCTCTTTATCATATTCTAAGTATTCCATTATTTTAACCTGTCTTTAATCTCATTAATATAAGAATTAATATCTTCACGAGTATCACTTAGATTAGTCAAGGACTCTTTGTAAAAACCTCTTTGCTCTACAAATTCCCTATATTCTTTCGAACCACTAGCTAATTTTTCAGCATTTGTTATTGTTGGTAATTTTGCCTCTCCGTCTCCTGTTTCATATTCTCCTCTAGTCATAGCAACTGCAATTCTAAATTTAATCGCCGTCGCTGCTTTGTCGTCTCTCCTAGTCCACTCATGAGTATATTTTACTCTCCAATATTTAAGGTCAGCTTTGACATCAATAAATCTCCCTTGAAATTCGATAAGACTGTCTTTAGTTAAACTGCCACTTTTTGTAGTGTTTCTAAAAGACTTTCTTAATTCTTCATATTCATTTAATATCTCTTCAAGTGGTCTCATATTAATTGCTGTTTTAAAAATTCAAAATCTCTGGGGTTAGCTTTTAAGTGATCAATAAATTTATCTACCCCTTGTAAAGAAATCTCTTCTGCATCTGCACTTGGAAACTTAACCCAAGCACCGCCTTGTTTTACTATTTCAGTTTCTATAAACACTCTAGCGTATTCATCTATTTGATTGAAACCGCCCTCATTATAAAAATTAAGTTTGTATATTTCTGTTGGATCATAAGAACTCCCTTTTGATTTTCTAATTCTTACTTCTAAAGTATGACCAACTACATTATCATCTTCGTCTTTTAATATTTTCTTTTTAGTTAGATCTATAAATGTATTCATCATAGTTCCTTGCCACTCACCTCTTGAAAGTACTCGATTATCTCCCATCATTACTCCTGGGTCTTTTTTCCAATGTTGTAAGCCTAACAAACAAATATCTCTTGTGACAGCATACCCCTCAATCAGAGTCATTCTAGTTCCCCAACGATTAGCCTCAATCCCCATTGTATAATCGCTTGCTGATTTTTCTTGAATTACAGTAGATTTAAAAATGGGTACAGAATCAAAGACTATGATTCCCACCTCATCTGCTTGTGAAAATGCTTCGGCCTCATCTAACATTCTTTCTAAGTTTCTGTGACGTATGTGAATAAAATTATCTTTATTAACACCCATTCTTTTAAAGTAAGAATCATCTAAAGTTCCTTCTCCATCAAAATATACAGCAACCTTACCTCTTGAAATAACGTCTTTACAAGCTAATAAAGATATAGAACTTTTACCACTACCTCCTTTGGCAACTATACAGTTATATCCCCCATTCATAAACCCGCCTGATAAATAATCAAGATAGGGACTACCTGTAGATGTTCTTGTTCTGACAACTTCTTTTTCTCCTAATAAAGAGTAATTATCCTGTTCCCTTTTTCCTTTATTTAATTTTTTAAGCGTTTCTGCTAAAGTTGCCATCTATCGTATGTTTTATAATTTATTTCTTCTGTTACTTTTTCTAATAACTCTTTTATAATTTCTTTTTCCGCCAAAAAAATTGAAAGAGACTGTAATTGTCCATTACTTCCATCATATAAATTATGACAACCACAATTACTAAATCTCCCTCCTAGATATACAACATTTTGGTCATCACACATTATGGATTTAAAAGTTGATTTTGGAAGTCTATGTGCTATCTCACTGACATCTCCTTTCAATTTTTCACCACAATTTGTACAGTATTTTGATTTTGCAATTTCTATATGTCTTTCAAAAAATTCAGATAAACCTGATCTCTCTTCTTTTCTTTTTTCTAAAGCTTTTTTACTGTATCTTTTCATTATGTAAATCTACAATTTTTATTTGACATATACAACTGTTTTTAAATCTTTTATTTCAGTACACTTATTATTTCTTCTCTTAACTTATCGTCTTTTGTTTCTTTTTTAAGCCAGAGAAGATATTTTCGGTCTAAGTCTTTAATTTCTGACAGATTTTTTCCAGAATATTTTCCAAAATTAAGAGTTATATAAACCTTTTCT
>Ga0247817_10000223_pt1 | contig 36087 bp, 16 predicted proteins | sample UWRJL212509R1_FD_178010 | JGI IMG/M metagenome (GOLD analysis project Ga0247817, IMG submission 178010) | Plant litter microbial communities from Arlington Agricultural Research Station in Wisconsin, United States - UWRJ-L212-509R-1 | ecosystem: Environmental > Terrestrial > Plant litter >...
TCTGCATACGCAGAAATTTATATATTTTCCCTGTCTTATATCCCCCTCCATTTTGTTTTTTTTTTCATTTTTCGCTGATTGTGGGCTTGCTGGCACTTTAAATAATCTTATTTATTTTTTTTTTTTATGAATCGTATGTTGACTATTTTTCTCTTAAGCGCCGCTTAAAAATTAAAAATTTTTTTCCACGGCTTGACTATTCCCGACCGATGTCCACGGCAGAAGACAAAAAAAAAAAAACTGCCTAATATTAAAAGAAGCTAAAATATTTATAAGTGGATATAATAATTATATAACAATCCTGTTAAATATATCTTTTAATACTCAGAAAAAAATAAAATTTTCAATAATCTCCGGTAGAGAATAGTTAAGCATATTTTTAAAAAAAATTTTAGTACCTGCAGTGCATATATTGCCTAAAGATATAAATTTTTAAAATTTTAAAATTGTTTTTATAAAAAATTTTTTTGGTGGGGGCAGGCGTAGTCAGCGCAAGCGATAAACCATAATCGCTCGCTTTCGCTTGCACATATTTCCTACTTTGGCTGGCTGCATGACTGACCAGGTTCTGCTGCATATGCAATGCACAGGTCCTACGCCTTCCTTGCAAGGAAGGCGCAAGCCCTACCCCCCGCCACGCTCACTACGCGCCCGGCGTATGCCCCTGCACAGGACCATTAAAAACTTCCAAAAGAATTAAGTGTACAGACGGTACTGTAGTCAAACTGCAAATTTGAAATTTAAGGTTCAATTCCTTCTTAGTTCTGGCAACCTAGTGTTGAAAAAAAAAATAGTAAATAAGTTTATTTAAAACTTAATATTTTTCTGGCGTACGCCCATAACACACGGCACTTTGTAAAAAAATTGTTTTTGTTTTTGTTAAGAAAATTTTTAGAAATGTTTGTTATATTAATACTTTCAGCTATAGTATTTTAATTTTTAAATTTCGACTCGTTGGCGTGGCGTATGCCTCATTTTTGTAAGGCCCATAGGTGTACATATGCAGACGTAGGGTTGGCATACGCTTTACGTCAGTCCAGCTGACATAGTCCCCCGCAGCACGTGGAATTAGCGTGTGCTTGGTCCTTAGTGCTTAGTGGATACAGTCAAGCGGGGTATAGATAAAAAGGAAAAAAAAATATTAAATCTTTAACAATATTTTTCCTTCCACTTGTTCCCTTAGTTTAATGGCAGAACTATAATCTTCTAAATTGTAAATTTTGGTTCAAATCCAAAAGGGGATTTAATTATCGAATTCTTGCTTTGTCAGAACTGCGGCGATTAAAATATGCTTAAAAAAATTGTTTTTACTCTTTGGCTGCGTGTGCGTACGCAAACGCACTGACATATGTTGGCTGGCATAGCCCTGTTCCCCCCCACCACGTTAATTCCCCTTGCTTTTAGTACTTGCTTGGCTACATCACTGCGTTGCTTGTGTGAACAAATGCAGCACTAGGATATAGTATAATTCGAGGACGTACGTCCGCGTACGTCTTATGCCTTACCTGCTTGTGCCTGTGCTTAAAATTTTTGTGAAGAGTAGCTTTAATGGAAAGCTATAAAATTAGGTTCGAATCCTTTACTCTTTAGATTTTATAATTTTAATATAGAAGAAATCCTATTCCGTTTTAATTTATTATTATTTAATAATTTTTTTTATTTATTCCTATGAGGCCTCCCACATCTGTTGCTTGTGTAAACAAATGCAAGCGGACGTACGTCCTCTGCTTGTGTGAACAAATGCACCATGGTGCAGGGGACGGGAAAAATATTTTTTTAATAAATAATATAATAATTAAAAATATTTTCTATTTTTCTACATTTATATATTACCATGATTCCTTAATTTAATTTTAACTATCGGGGTAAATATTAAATTGGATATTATAGTTTTACTTGTTTAGTGGCAAGGTTTTATATGTTGGCGGGCTTCTGCGTACGCACTGAACAGAAAACCCATGCTTCGTAACTGAACTGTTGGTTTTGTTCTGTATGCTATGCCCGTCCGGTTCACGCGGTTCACTTTACCGAACCACGTGGATGCAGTATCACTAAAGTTTATAATTTTTTTTATTATATTTATTATAATGTGTTTTAATCCTTGTGGAAATTTTTAAATTTACATTATTTTTAAAATACCTTAATATTATTATTATTTTTAATATTAAAACTTTAAATGTAATTAAAAATTGTAGAAAATATTTTTATTATTTTTCTTACTATTTAGAGAGCAGATCCCTTTCTACTATTCTAATGTTTTTAATAATTATACCAGCGCGATTCCGTCATAGACGAGGCTGCGCTTGCTACGTGCTTCTTATAAGAATATTACGTACTTTAAATTTATTATTGGCTGACTGACTGACGTATTTGTTAATATTTTTCTCGTAATGCGTACGCAGAGGGACAAGCCAGTGTATCAAAATATTTTTAATTTAGTATTATTTTTTTAAAAATTTGTAAGAAATGTCCCATATTTTTAAATATGGTTTAAAACTTTTTATTTTTTTATTTAACTAGCTGGCCAGCATGTGGGCGTATGACTGGTGTACTGGGGGCATATGCTGACTGTGGCGTAGGACTGGCATATGCCAGTCCTACGTCACAGCGTACGTTCCCCTACTGCATTGCTTGTGTGTGCGTACGCACAAATGCAGCACAGTCACAGCAGCATAGCCAGAAAAGAAAAATAAATAATAAAAATTATACGCCTTTAAGTAAGGTTACACTAAAATTTTCATATGAAAAAATGAAAAATTTTTTATATATTTTATCCTCTAGTATTTTTTCCGTTAACGATGCCCCTTATCCTTGACAAATAGGATTTCAAGATCCTGCTTCTCCTGGTTTTTCAGGAATTATTGAATTACATAATAGTGTATTCTTTTACCTAGTACTGATTATCTTATCGGTATTTTGGATATTAGGAGTTATTATTTTTTTATTTAAAAAAAATTTAATCAGTGCTAAATATTTAAATCATGCTACAATAAAGTGGCTTCGTATTCATTCAAATAACTTTTTAAAGTCTAAGCATTTTTCTAATCTATGTAAACCAGTAAACAAAAATAAAGGTTTACCCTTGTTAAACCTAAAAAGACAATTTTCAACTTCTAGTTCAAGGCTTAATAAAGAAAATAAAGAAGAGATGCTAGTTCCATTAAAAGCTGAAAATTATTATTCTGATGTTTATTCTTTAAAATCTGTTATTCTTAAGGAAAATAAAAATAAATCAGGAATTTATGGATTTACTAATAAGCTTAATGGAAGCATATGTTGGAAGTTCTAAAAATTTAAGTGAATCTCTTAAAAGCATTTAGGCTGAAAAAAGAATTCATTTTTTTGGAGTAAAATTAACAGATGAAAGAAAGCTAGCACTGAGCGAATCTAAACAAGGAATTAATAATTCTATGTTCGGGAAAACTCATACTGAGGAAACTAAGCTTTTAATAAAAAAAAGCTAAGACTGGAAAAGTTGCTAGCATTCAAACAAAGTTAAAACTTTCGGAGGTAAGAAGAACCGCTGTATATTAATATGTCTCTTGCTCTGAAAATTCTAATGATTCTTTTTGTTTATTACAAAAATTTACCTCGTTTAGACAAGCAGGAGAATTTTTAGGAATAAGTAATAGTACTGTTTCTCGGTATATAAAATCAAAAGCTTTGTTTTCTAAAAATAATCCTATATTAAAGGGAATAATATAAAATACAAATTTTCCCTTAGTTTACTGGATAAATAGTTTGATTGTACGATAAATTTCACTGAATGCTGGAATATTTTAAAAAATTTTTAGTACTGGTGCTAGGCTTGTTGTGCGTAAGCATACAAACGCAGCGAATACAGTAAAAATCTAAAAATAATGAAAATTAATCAGCAGGAGAATTATTAATTAAATATATTTTTTTTTCTCCTCATCGACTACACGTGAAAATACTTTATAAAGTATAAGATATAGTCAGCTTTTCGTAAGTTGTTTTTAAAGGTGTAGCTTAAGAGCTATCTTGAAAACAGTTTAGGATTTGGACTTTTGCAGAGGTTGTATGAACTATCTCTCCTGCTATCATTTTAATGTTAATTGCTGTACCGAGTTTTAGTTTACTTTATATTTTAGATGAAGTAATTTCACCTAGTATGACAATCAAAGCAGTAGGACATCAATGATACTGGTCATATGAATACTCAGATTATGACTCAGCATCCGGAGATGCTATTGAATTCGACTCATACATGGTGCCTGCTGATTGGTGTAGGGAACCAATCGTGTGGGATCAACTACCAAATTCCGAGGACACCCTAAAGATCATAGTACCAAACCATAATGTAAACATTATGTGTGGCTGAAGTAATTACTCAGGTATGGTAACAAGCTATGATATGATTGAAAATGAAATGGGCGATTGCGGATCTAACCCCTGTGCTATTGCACTGGAAAAAGAGCAACGAGTGGACGGTAGTTATAGTCTTTTAATAGGACTGTTAAGGCGCAATCTAATGGTCCCAGTAATGGGATATCCATCTGAAACCCTTTCTAACCAAAATAATATCTCTGAAAATATGTCTCTTACAAAGAGACCAAAGTTAAATAATCTAGATCCTTGGTTTATGACTGGATTTGTAGATGCTGAAGGTTATTTTAGTATTGAATTATTTAAAGATTCAAAAGCTAAATTTAAGTATACTCCTAGATTGATTTTTGGAATTAATTTACATGTTAAAGATTTACCTATTCTTCTAAGTTTTAAAGACACATGAGGAGTGGGAACTGTAAGTACTAAAGGAAAAGTAACTAGTTATAAAGTTAGAGCATTTAAAGATCTTGCAATTATTGTTGACCATTTTAAACTATATCCTCTGGTTTCCAGCAAATATATTGCATATCAATACTGGTTACAAGCTTATAATATTATGGCAACAAAAGAACATTTTAATTCTCTAGGCTTGTCAAAATTGGCTACATTAAAAAATTTAGCTAATTATGGTTTATCTGAAAGTTTGAAACAAATTTTCCCTAATTTAGATGTTTCTTTAATTGATACTGTGTCTTACAATTTTATGGGTATTCCTCATGAAATGTGAGTAGCAGGATTTACGAGTGGAGATGGTTCTTTTTATACTAAGATGACAGAATATAAAGATACATTTCATACAGGATGTATTTTTAAAATCACCTTACATTCAAAAGATGTTGCTATTTTAGAAGGTTTATACGATTATTTTTCAAATTACTTTCCAAATATTTCTTTCAATAAATTTGATTCCAGAACAAATAAAGGTATTGGTTTTTCAAAACAAAGTGTAAGTTTAACTATTTCTAATATTCAGGATATTGGTAATATTGTAATTCCTTTTTTTGATTTATATCCAGTCTTAGGAGCAAAGAGAATGGATTATAATGATTTTAAAAATATTTATAATATTATCTTATCTAAAGATCACTTAAGTCCTGAAGGTTTGGCTCAAATAAAACAAATTAGAAATAATATGAATGACAAACGAACAATATTTTAACTTTGGGTTTTCACAGATAAATTTTGTATGATAAATTCAGTTAGCCATGGAATCAGACCTAGAATTAGGTCAATTACGTCTATTGGATGTTGATAACAGACTTAATATCCCTGTTGATACACATGCAAGATTGGTTGTTCAATCTACTGATGTAATCCATGATTTCGCGGTACCATCATTAGGTATAAAAATTGATGCTTGCCCAGGTCGATTAAATCAAACTTCTTTATTAGCTGAAAGAGAAGGAACATTCTTTGGTCGGACATGGCCAAAACTGTAGTGAACCTATGGTTAAAAATCATCAAATTTGACGGGAACACCCTAAAGAAATCTTAACCAAATAAATATGGTAACATAATTTATGGCACAGGTAATGACTCGTGGTATGGTAAAATCAAGATTTATAATTCAATGGGCAATCCGCAGCCAAGTACCAAATACAAACAAAAAAAATATTTGGTATGCAGTTCATCGACTAAACGGTGGTTGGTATTATTATAATAATAATGCTTAAGATATAGTCAAATCCCTCCCGAAAGGGTGCAGAAGAATATTGATAATTATTTAAGGTTTTCATATTCTTTGTTAAATAGGCGCGCTGAAGTTCAGCGTACTTAGGAGTAAGTCTTTACAATAGTTTGTTAAACTAACAATTTACATGCAGCGCCTATTCCATGTGAAAGGCAAATAAAAAAAAAAAATATAACAAACTTGTGTATAAAAATATATAGGCCTTAATTATTTTACCTTATATTTTTTCACTACCACTACACTATTGTAAGATTTTCATTGTGTGATAGCAAAGCAACGAACATAACAAAAACAATCAGAAAAATTATTTCCTCAAATATTCTTTTGATAGATAAAAACCTGCCTTATTCGCTAAGTTTTATGACTTCTATGTTTTTAAAAAGGTCTTTTAGTTCGAGCGCCTTAAAAGTTCCGGTAAATAGGCCGGAGTCCTTAGCAATAGAACATATTAATAGTGGGGAACCAACTACTTTCGAGGTAATTAATAAAATATTATTAAATCAAAATTTAAAAATTACTGAAGATAAGTTAGAACAATTATTAAAAGTTCGAGGAGTAGAAATAGTGCTTCCTGTAACTAAGGTAGAAGATCAAGAGCTTTTAGCACAATTGACAGGGAAATCTAATTATAAAGGTTACCCTGGTGTATATATTTTTACACATAAAAGCACCGGCCTTAAATATGTAGGTTCCTCTAATTTACTAAGACGTAGAATGGATTATTATTTTAAAGGAGATTTTCCCGTAGCAGGAAAGTTTTTACCCCTTCTTAGAAAAGAAGGGTTAGGTGCTTTTAATTTAAAAATATTTAAATTAAACAGAGATAAGTTTAATAGTCAAGATTCTCTAATATTGGAACAATATTTTTTATTGAGTAAAGAATTTGATTTAAATTCATTAAGGGTGGTTAATACAGGACCTTCTAAAGGTAAAGGTGTTTATATTTATAATCTATCTTGTAGCACTCTCTATTACCAAGCTAAATCTGTAATTGATCTAAAAAGGGTTTTAAAAATACACCCTGAGACTTGTAAAATTTACATAGATTCTAAAATTCCTTATCTGAAGAATTTTTTATTATTGAGCTACCCTCTACCTACTGCTTCTAACAGTGAAATTAGTATCCAAGAGTTAGCAGAAAATATGCAAAAAGAAAGACAAAATTTGTATACATTGGGGACTCGAAGAAGTATTCCTGTTAAATTAGAAATTAAAGAAGGAAATACTTTTGTAGACCCTTCTATCGTAGGTCATGCTCTAAATTTCGATTCTTTAACATCTTGCATAGAATATCTAAGGGAAGTGGGTTTAACTATTAAAAGAAGCACTCTTACTAGATACTTAAAAATTGGTAAAGTATTCCATAATTTTTTATGTACGCATTCAGACAACACTTTACCTGATAATTTTAGAGAAGTGGGACTAATAATAGATGAATACAAAAATTTAAAGGGAAAGTCAGACTCAGAATTTCTAATTGCTAATAAGAAAAATAAACCTTTACTAGCTAAAAAAGAAAATTTTGAAAAAGAATTTGAAAGTATCATGGATACTGTTCAATACTTTAAGGTTTTAGGAATTAGCTTAGATCGAAAAACATTAAATGCTCGTTTAAAAAACGGTAAAGAATATAAAGGTTATTATTTTTCTTACAAATAATTAACTCATGAAGGCCGTACAGCAGTGATGCAACTTGTTTAGGAAAAATATCAACGATGGATGAGCTAGAGGCTATTTACAGCAATTAAATGCTTAATGGCACTTATTTTTTTTTATTTATCGCGTAAATTATCAGTAATTGTAGAGACGTATTGCAATGTTCAGAAATCTGTGGAGTATATCACGGATTTATGCCTATTGCTGTAGATTCATTGAGTTTAGAAGAATACTTGACTTGGTTAAGTAGTATGTTCTTATTTTTTTCAAAAAAAAACAAATTTATTTAGTTTAATTGGGACTGTTAGGAAATAGACACAAAAAAATATTTTTATTTTTAAAAATTTATTAACTAACGGTAAAACATTACATTGTTTTAAAAATATTTAGATTTCTCTTGTCCTGTCTTGATATAAGGGCAAAAATACAAATTTTTCAAAAATAGGCCTTACTTAATAAAAATCTATAATACAGAAATTAAAAATAATATTTTAGCTAAATTAAGGGCATTAAGTAAAAATAGGTACCAGACGTATTTTTTTAATTTTTTTTGAGGGATAATCTCTTCTTATTTATACCCTAAATTTTTAAAAATAAAAATATAGAGTGCGGGCTGGCGTTTGTATGCTAGCACAACAAGCCTAGCCAGTAAACAGGCGTTAAAAATAAAGAATATGATTTAATGATAAATTTGTAGGGGAAGGATTTGTTTTTATAGACGGTTTTATCCCTCTCCCCTCCTTTTTATTTGTTTAACTGTCGAGGCCTCTGTTGTGCTTGCGTACGCACTAGCAAGGAAATTAAAAAGTGAAAAGCATCGTTTAGTTTTCTAAGGAATAGGGGATTATAAGTTATTATTAAATTTCCAGGTTTCTGTTTAATCAAATTAACTTTTAATCTTAAATATCGCCGTGTAGGGCGTAGGACTGGCGTAGGGCGTATGCCAGCCTACTGCTATGCCAGCATAGCCCTGCCGTCGGTCAGCCAGCCCAATTTTACCTAGAATCGATTTTAGGTTTTAAAAAAAAATTTTCTATTAAAAGGGAATATAAAAAATCGCATATATTATATTATAAAATAATTTGGCTAAGACCCGGGCTAATTGTGGAAAATAATCAAGGGGTGTGAACATATATTACCCTGCTCTGCGTACGCATTACGAAATGCAGTAGCAGCAAAACGAAAGACTACCGGCGTCAGGTGGCGTAGCCTCACCATATTGGTGAATAATCAATACGCCGTAGGGCTGGCTGGCATCCTACGCCCTACGCCTGTCGAGCGAACATATTCTTAAAATATAACGAGTATAGTTAAGTGGTATAACCTCTACCTTCCAAGTAGATATCATCAGTTCGAATCTGATTACTCGTATAACACATTAATGCTAAAGATCACTTATAATTAGAAATTTGAAGACTAAATCGTAAAAAAAATAATTATTTATGGAAGCGTAATATCATCCGCTGACTGGGGCTGGCGTTTGTATGCGTACGCACAACAAGCCCAGCCAGTACTACATATGCACAGTCAGCCCAGGAAATAATTAGGAAACAGAACTCGGTCGGTAGAGTGTCTCCCTTTTAAGGAGAAAGTTATCGGTTCGAACCCGATTGTTTTCAATATAGGACGTAGTCACCTAGCCAGTCTCACATTAATTTTAAAAATTTGTTGCGCCTAAATTATACTTAAAAATTTTTTTACGCAGTAAACAAACAAAAAAAAATTTCTAATCCGGCGAGAAGGAATAGTTTTCATTGGTAGGATAAGACAATTGCTAATTGTTAGGGCAACCTTTGGGTGTTCGAGTCACCTCTATTCCGAAATTAAATAATTTATAGGATTGCATAGCCCGCCTTGCTTCGCTAAAAAAAAAAATAAAAAAAAATAAAAAAAATAAAAAAAATATCTCTCTAGTAGTGAACAAAAATTTTAATAAGCTCGTAAATACAAAATATTAGAAAGTCCCAATATTCTTAATCTATTTCAATGCCATAGATGTTTTCTTTTTATACTACTGAAATTTTTAATAATTCACCATTAGAGCAATTTGAAGTAACTAATATTCTTAGTTTACAATTTCCTATTTTAGGATATCTTACTTTAACCTTAACTAATTTAGCACTATACTCTATAATAGTATTATCTTTAACTTTAGGATTACACTATTTAGGAAACAATGAAAATAAATTAATTCCTTCTAAATGGTCTCTAGTTTTAGAAAGTTTATACGCTACACTTTCAGGAATAGTAAGGGATCAAATAGGTTCACAAAATGAACGATATTTACCTTTTATGTATTCTTTATTCTTCTTTATTTTAATCGCTAATCTTGTGGGAAATATTCCTTATAACTATACAATTACAACTTCTATAATTGTTTCTATTGGAACTAGTGTGACTATCTTTATTGGTGTAACACTTCTAGGATTAATCACTAAAAAAATATCTTTCTTTTCTCATTTTGTACCTGAAGGTTGTCCTTTAGCTCTAGCTCCTTTATTATCTTTAATTGAACTGATAAGTTATTCAGCCAGAGCATTTTCATTAGGAATCCGACTATTTGCTAATTTAGTAGGGGGACACAGTTTATTGAAAATATTAAGTACATTCTTACTAAAATTCTTTAAAAGTGAAAACCTGTTTATTTCTATAATAGCAGTAGTACCATTTTCTATATTCTGTGCTTTATCTCTTCTGGAATTGGCTGTATCTTTTATACAGGCTTATGTGTTTACAGTTCTGACTTCTTCATATATAAAAGAAGCTCTGGAATCTCATTAATACATTCTGTTCAGCCGTACTTTTATAATTATATTCGATTATTTTATTTTTTTCAACCTTAAAAAAATAAAACTACTAAAATCGAACTAAGCGCCAAAGGCTGGAGATGACAAGTTTCGGCTGCCTTTGACAATTATAACCGGCATAATCTAAGATGAACAAACAAAACTAGTAGTGCGAATAACTATTCTAAAATCAGGAAGGGCAACATTTTCAATGGCTGCGAGGCGCTAACTGCGCTCTTCAGGCATAAATATCTTACATTTTTATTTTTAATTATTTTAAATTTTACCGGTTCCTGTCATAAGATTTTTCTTGCTTTTTTTTTTTCTTTTTTTCAGGGGGCTACGTTGGCTTGACTACTGCATATGCACTGACGCTCCCCACTCTAATTTTAAAGAAAAAAATAATAAATTCTCTAGTTAGGCTGCCTGCTGGTACGCATCGCCTTTTTATTTTAGTAAATAAAGTTTGGAATTTGATAATTGCAGTTTTTATGTTTGTAGAACTAATGCTAAATATTAACGAAACAAAAATATTTAAAAATTATGGCTAATTTTTTTTCCTGCTATCACAGGAAAGCAGATTCCTTTTTAATGTAAAAATTTGCAAACAAATTTTGGAAGGTTCACGGTAATTATTAAAAAATGATAACTAATGCTGCCCTTATGGATCGTACGGACCATACGGGCTGTAATAATATATTTTCGAATTTTCAGTAATAGTCTAATAATTATGGTGCTTGGCTACGCCCGGCGCTTGATTTATATGTCTGTGTCTGCATAGCCACGCTACGCCCTACTTAGGATTGTTATTAAGATCGAAATTTAATATTTAAAACAAAAGGATTTGTGGTAAATAAACAGAAAATTTAATTTTTAATACCCGATAATACCAAAACATGACAGGGGGCGCAGCCTCAGTGTACTGCATATGCACTGTAGGGCGTATGCCATAGAATGTGTGCGTTGCTTGTTGTGCGTACGCAGACAAATGCAGCACCCTCGTCTTAACTGGTTTTTAAATATTTCAATAGTATTTTAATAAGTATTGAATACTTTAACTGGTTTTATTTAATTAAATATATAATTGAACTACAGGTTTAATTCTATATTATATTGACATATTATTTCCGCTAGCACAGCGAGTCTTGAGAAAATTCTTTATTCTAAAAAATATTGTACAGTTCATAAGGCTTTAGCTACAAATAAAAAGATGTTAAAATTAAATTGATAAAAATTGAAAAATTTATACCTTTTTTTACCTATTAATATTTAGGAAAAATTCAATAAAACTTTATAAATAAATGAATAGTGTTAGAAATATATTTTACCTTAATTTTTTTTGGGAAGTGTTAATTTCAATTATTAATTTAAATATCCCTCTTGTGCAAGAACATAAAAGGCTATAAAATTTTTTACAAAAAGTGTCTTATTGTTTACTAAAATTTTTCTTCGCCCCCCCTTTTTCCTATTTAACTTTATTTCTCTTTGTGCACATTGTTGCACTGATCGATTCAGGCGCTGGCCGGCGCGTACGCCCGGATCAACAAATATTTTAATAATAATTTTTATTTTTTTTACGTTTTTCCTCTAGAGTCGCAAAACTTTAAATATTTAAACAATATGTTATATTTATTCTCTTGCTCCCGCCTCGCCTTATTAAAAAAAATAAAATTAATTGAAAAAAAACAAAATTTTCCGGCATAGCCAAGCCTGTGACGTTGTATTTTAATTGTTATATTTTTAATTAAAATATTTTTAGTAATAATATTTTTTCGAAACCGCGTGGAAAGCTAGCTCTTTTATTTTTTTTTAATAATGTGCAACAATGTACAACAATGTGCAACAATATGCTCGCTTGGCTTGGCTATGCCAGAGGGTATAACTATTAGACTAATTATGTCTGGCTACGCGGGCATATGCCCCTAGTACTGCATATGCACACGCCGCACGCCCTTGTTACCCTACGAAGGAATTTTTCAATAATGATTAGTTCAATTACTTTGTTATATCCCAATTAACAAAATTTTTAATGGGACAGCTTTCTAGGATAGGATACCTATAATTTATTTTTAATATTTAAAGTCCAGATATACTGGCTATTGATTATTCATCAATATGTTAATTGCTTTTCTTCGGAATGCGCGCCTTTAGTTTATAAACACAAATCTTTTTGAAATTCTATTTATTTTTTTATATAATGAAATTTTTTAGATCACATAATTTTTATATATTTTTGTTATCTGTTTTTTTTGCTATTTTTTCTGTGTTGCTTTTTTTTATTACAATTCATTATTTTAATGGTTTAAACTATTTTCTTCCTGTTTTTATCGCAATTTATTCAATTTCAAATAAAATTATTGCAACAATAGTTGAATCTAACAATTTTTTTAATTCTTATTTAGAGCTTTTTTATTCTGGCTACGCCCTTAATTCAATATCTTTTCATAATGAAATCGAGCTATTAGTTTTTTGAGCACATAAAATTTTGTATACTTTAGCATCTTTACATATTTTTAACGTGTTGGTTGTTTTGCTTCCTGTTCTACTTTCTGTGGCCTTCATGACTATCATTGAAAGAAAACAGTTGGCAGCTATGCAAAGACGGGTTGGTCCTAATACAGTTGGTCAAATACATATTAAAAACTCTTTTGGGCGCGCGGCACAGAGATCATATAGTGCCTATGCACTTTCTAGTACACAGTAGACAATAACTCGAACAAAATTTTGATGAATCGTTGATATTCTATCTCATCTTGTTCAGTAAAAACATTTTCCAATGATATATTTTCTTTAAACCCTGAGTGAATAACAGGTTTCACAGATGGTGAGGGGTGTTTTAGTGTTCAAATCACCAAATCATCTTCGCCTAATCCTGGATTTACCGTTAAGCCTTATTTTAGCATAAGTCTTCATAAAAAAGATCAAGAAATACTAGATTTCAAAGATTTCTGCTCAGTCTCTTCTCTAATGAAGGAAAAAAAACATCTGACTGCTTTAGGATTAAAAAAAATACGTGGAATTAAAGAAAATATGAATAAGGATAGAAGATCATAGTTTAAATCAAAATAAGATATTAAGCGAATTATATCAACATAGAAAAGCCCCTATTATACTTTTTAACGAAAAAATTGTAAGTGTGTGTGGAGATTTGACCTCTTCAATTGCTCTTAATAAATTTTTTAAAACTTTAAAGGGTAGTGGCGGAATCTATATGTTTACTTATAAAATTGACCCTAGCATTTATTATATAGGGAGAGCTAAGGATTTTCAAAAAAGATTTAAATCTCACCTTAATATAAAATTAAATGATCGGTTCCATACTTTTGCCAACGCTGTAGGTTGGGATAAATTCGAATTTTCTATCATTGAACTATGTAATCTAGATGTGCATCAAAAAAGAGAAAACTATTATTTACAAAAATACTTACCATTGTTAAACACTATTTTTAAAAGTAATTTGGGGGAAACTCAAACTTTTGAATCTTTATATGAACTATTAAAACTTAAACAATTAAATACCAATTTTGAAAATAAATACAAAGGTTTATCTATTAATTTATATGAACAGGTTAATGAACAATTTGTTGATAATTATACTACCTTTAACAGTATAAATCAATTGTCTAAACAATTAAATATTAGTAGAGAAACTATAATTATTTATTTAAATACGTATGTTCCATACAAGGGAAAATTATTCTTAACTGTTGTACTAAATGATGCCGAAATTTTAAATAAATTAGTTAGCGATGCTATTTTTGGTTTAGATTTAAATCCTACATCAGCTAAAAAAGTATGAATGTATCATATAGAAGCTGATAATAGCATAGTTAAAACAACTTTTGATTCTATGGGGTTAGCAGCTAAATCTTTAAATGTACATCACACTTTTATTAATAAACATCTGGATAAATGAATAACAGGTGGTATTGAAGGTAATTATTTATTTAGCAACGAGCTAGATAATTTAGAAATAGATAAATTACTGAAAATATCTTTATTAAGAAAACACAATAATTTAAAGGTATGGTCTTACGATGCTAATACATTAGAATTAATAACGGATGCTTTTCGCAGCATACAAAAAGCTGCAGATTTTTTTAATGTAGATTACAGATCTATACAAAATCATCTAGACACTAAAACAGCCACAATAAAAGGTGGTAAATTAGTTTTATTTTTTAGTAAAGAGCTAACTGATTTAGAAAAGGTTTCGTTAATTAATACAGTTAAAAAAGCTACTAACGAAACCACTCCTGTTTGAGTTTATAAATTAATTGAAGATAAATTGGAATTGATAAATAGTGATTTACCTTCTTATAAATCTAAGTTAATGGCTTCTAATAACTTAAAAATGAGTGTAAAAACAATTGATAAATATTTAGATTCTGGGAATCCTTATAAAGGATTATATTTTTATAGTGTCCAAATATAACCCCTCTCCTATAGGGAAAAGGGTGGTAAGAGAACAGTAAATAATAGTTTAAGAGGTAAGGAATAAGAAACCTTGCTTGGCCTTATTTAGAGTAATTCACTCTTACTCTAATGAAATCATCAAATTGACAGGAAAGCCTTAAAGCTATTTCGACTAAGTGATTTAAGTAATTAAATCATGGCCCGGTTAACGACCAGGGGAATAGTGAAACAGAAATAGATGCACGAAAGGAAATAGGTAATCTGCAGCCAAGTACCTAAACTAATAATTTAGGTATGCAGTTCATCGACTAAATGGTGGTTAATATTAATTCTAAATTAATATTTAAGATATAGTCAGACCCTACTCGAAAGAGTACAGGATAACATATAAATTGGTTTATACTAATGTAGGTTATCTGTTAAATGGATAATAATTATATTATTTAGGGAGAAAGCCCCTATCTTTACCTTAATTAAAGTAAATATGCTTTAAATGGTTAAAAGGGGTAATTCGTATTACGGTGTATTGCAACCGTTTGCAGATGCTTTAAAATTAATACTTAAAGAGAATGTTATACCTGCTCAATCCAATAAATTAATTTTTATTCTAGCACCTGTTTCTAGTTTATTTTTTAGTCTACTTGGTTGAGCTATTATACCTTAGGAACATAGGGTAATATTGTCAAACTCCGGGGAACTCCTAAAGCTTATTTTACCAAGCTATATACGAAAAGTATAAGTGGATGAACTAATTACTCATGTATGGTAACAATAAATAAGATACTTGGTTGGCGTTTACAAACATTCAACCAAAAATGGACAATCGCGGATCTAAATCAACAATATTTGAATTGTTGTAAAAGAGCAACGAGTAGACGGTAATAGATATAAAAAAAAGAAATTTGATTATATTTAAGGTGTACTCTAAGGTACTTCGAAAGAAGCTATTTAGAAAATTGTATACTAAAGTTTACTACGATTCACCATCAAATGGTTCAAATTCTTTTAATTTCAACACTCGTCGGAATTATACTACATTATGTAAAAATATACATAAAATAGACGAGGTACAGGTTGACCCCTGATTTATTACAGGATTTACGGATGCCGAGGGATGCTTTTCTTACAGTATATTGAAAAGCCCCAAGTACAAATTAGGCTGAGAGGTTCAACTAAATTTTCAAATTAAACTTCATGTTAAGGATTTGCCAATGTTATTGGAAATTCAGCAGAGTTTAAATGGCATAGGCTCTATATCAACCGATCAATCTTCTTGTGCTTTTAGAGTCAGAAAATTCAAAGAAATAGTAGAAGTAATTAAATTTTTTGACAAATATCCTTTAATCTCTCGGAAAAAAGGAGACTATTTATTGTTTAAAGAAATTGTATCTATTATGTTATTGAAAGAACACCTGACTTTAGAGGGTTTACAAAAGATTGTTAATATTAGAGCAACCTTAAATTTCGGTCTATCAAAAGAATTACAGTTGATGTTCCCCGAAACTATTCCAGTTCCCCGTCCTTCAAGAGAAACCTGTGTAATTCCTCATCCGCAATGATTAGTAGGGTTTACTTCAGGTTTTTTCTTAACTGGCATAGTCCCCGTGAATCGTAATTTGTCCTTGAAGGGAGGACAATATACTTCTCCTTTACTAAGTACACCTAATCATTCATTTAGAATTAATTCCGGTGCTTTGTTTAAAAAATCTTCATTAATAACAATAAAAGAGTTTAGCACTAAAAGTTTTAATAATTCTCCTAGTTTAGTTGTTAATGAAATAAAACAGACTACTTCGTTAGTAGTTTGAGGTACTAATTTAACATCTACAGTGGGAATAGGAAGATTTACAAAGCAAGTGCGCGACATGATTCAATTACCCGCTGATCAAAAAAGCGTTATTGTAGGATTAATTCTATCTGATGGTTGACTTAGATTCCCTTCTAAAACCAGTAAGAGTACACTTATAGGTTTGACACAATCTTTAGCTCATTTTGATTACATCTGATCTGTGTTTTTTTTTTTATCTCATTATTGTGATAATATTCCTAAATTAAGGATAGGTATGAGAGCAGGTAAACCTTTTTATGGTTTAGAGTTAGTAACTCGTTCATTGCCTTGTTTTATCGAGATATATAATCTTTTTTATGTTAACGGAGTTAAAGTAGTCCCGAATAATATTTACGAATTGTTAACTCCTCTAGCTTTTGCCCAATGAATCCAAGGAGATGGTGGGTTTAAAAGTAAGGGTATTTATCTTTGTACAGATTCGTATACTATTCAGGACGTAGTACGTTTAATGAATGTGCTAATTATACGTTATGATTTAAAATGTACTCTTCATAAAGCAAGTAACGGAAAAGGTTATAGAATCTATATTTCTAGAAACTCTGTTGGCAAAGTAGTAAATATAGTTTTACCATATCTTGTACCTAGTATGTATTATAAAATAGGTATTGTTAATAACGGGAGTATAGAAAAAATGTAAAAACCTTTGAAGGTAATTTCTCTGTATCTTTAGATAAAGGAAATTTTAAATCTTTATTGTTTAAAATTACTCAACATTTTAGGGATGAGGAATTATTAATTGCAATAAAAGAATATTTTAATTGTGGATATTGTTATCTAAGAAAAACAGAAAACACTATGGACTATAAAGTTACTAAATTTTCTGATATTAATGAAATAATAATACCTTTCTTCATCAATAACCCTGGACTAGGAGTTAAATTTTTAGATTTCAAAGATTGATGTTTAGTTTCAGAAATGGTTAGAAAAAAAGAGCATCTTTTAGATAAAGGTGCAATTAAAATAATAGAAATTCAAAAGGGGATGAATAGGGGGAGAAGTATTTAAATCAATACTTATAAGTTTTCAATTTTTGTTTGGTCCTGGTTTAGCTATATCTGATTTTTCAATGGGTATCTTATATACTTTAGCTTTATCTTCTCTTGGAGTCTACGGTATTTTATTCGCAGGGTGGAGTGCTAACTCTAAATATGCCTTTCTTGGTGCTTTAAGAGCTACTGCCGCTATGATAAGTTATGAATTGATATTAAGTTCTGCTATCTTAATAATTATACTTGTAACTGGTACTTTAAATTTCACAGCTATCATAGAATTTCAAGAATCTATTTGGCTAATTATTCCATTATTGCCTGTATTTTTATTCTTTTTCTTATCTATTTTAGCTGAAACAAGTAGGACACCATTTGATCTACAAGAAGCGGAAAGTGAATTGGTGGGTGGTTTCTTCACGGAACATTCTTCAGTTCCTTTTGTTTTCTTTTTCTTGGCTGAATATTCATCTATTGTATTATTTAGTTGTTTAACAGCTATTTTATTTTTAGGAGGTTATAATTTACCTCATATTATAACTTACTATTTATCTTTAAATGATTTATTCATTAATATTTTTGCTCTTGCTCTAGGTATTAAAACTTGTTTATTTTGTTTCTTTTTTGTGTGGTTTAGAGCTACACTTCCTAGATTAAGATATGATCAACTAATGGAAGTATGTTGGTTGTATGTCTTGCCTGTAGCCGTTGCATTTATTTTACTAGTACCTTGCTTACACATAGGTTTAGTGCTCTTTATATAGAAGTTCGCAATAAAATAAAACTTACTATGGTGGCTATGCTGTGGGCTGACGCTGGCATACGCTGGCATACGCCCAACATAAGACCTGGGTGCATATGTGCGTGTGCGTACGCAAGCACACACTCGGTCAGTCAGAAATACCTAAATATATTAAGTTCAGATTATTACGAATTATATTAAATAGTTCCGCTGCAAATTAAATATGTGCCTGTCTTTAATAATTATTAAAGTTCTAAAAACTTAGTTAAAAAAATTGAATTAATTTTTTATTTTATAGTAATGTAAAATTTTAACTAGATCGAGTATACTTAATATACTTAATTGAGGAGAAGGATAAGACATTACAAGTCGTAATAAGTGAAAAATATTACTAAATTTAAAGTCTCCGCGGTATGTAATTACTGCGGAATTTCTTATAAATGTAAAAAAATCAAGACTTGAAAAATTTTTAATATAAAATTGGTCTTGTCTTGTCTTGTCTACTTGGTTGTTTTATATAAAGCCCACCGACTGCTTACTCTTACAGGTTTTTAAGGTGATAAAAATTTTTAGAATAATAAGCTTTAACAATTGTTAATAATACTAATAATATCAAGATTCTCTCTGTCGTTTCTCCGCGTAGCGGTGGGGTGTGGCTGACATACATCTTACGCAGGCTCGAGAGCGTACGCAGGTGTAGTGTAGGAGGGCGTACTTTCCCCAGTACTGCATATGCACACAATGCCACCCTACACCCTTGGTCTTGTTTCTGTAAGGTCTTTGTTCTGTGGGTAAAAATACAGTAATAAAAATAAGTGAAAAATAAAAATTTAGAATCTTTTCTAGCGTTAGCGGGGCCCGATCGCCAAGTTAACGGGAGTTCGATTCTCCCAAAGATTAATGGTAATAATAATTTTAAAATTTTCAATATTTAACCATTCTTTAAAAGTATTTAATCAAAATTTAATTTCTTCCTTAGTCAGGCTCGGGTACGTACGCAGGTGTAGTGTAGGAGGGCATACTTTCCCCAGTACTGCATATGCACACAACGCCACCCTCCTGCTTGTTGTGCGTACGCATACAAACGCACTCAATTCTTTTTTAGCAAATCCATAAAATTGACTATAATTTGAGCGAAACCTTTATATTATTTACCGTTAAATTCTCGCTTGATACAAACAAACAAACAAGCAAACAAACAAACCAAACAAACCAAACAAATTAAAAAATTAAGTTGGGCGGTGTACTGTGCATATGCAGTACTGCATATGCACCCCCGTACGTCAAAAAGTTGGAAAAATTAACGGTGAAAAGGTATTAGCTAAACTTCTACTTTTTTATTGATTTATATGTAATTTTTATTATGATTATATGTTTATTAATAATTCCTTTAATTGGAGTATTATTATTATTGCCTTTAGGTAAAGATAGTTCTCTAAATAATTTAAGTGTTGGTGTTCTACAAAAAGAACAAATATTAGGATCTAATTCTACTGATAAATCTTTGGCAAGGCGGATACAGTTAATTTTTAAAAATTCCGATCAAATGTTAAAAAAATCGGAAAAAGAATTAATGAAAAAAATAGCTTTATTTGCGTCATTATTAAATTTATTAGTATCTATTTATATGTGGTTTCAATTTGATAATAATACTACAAGTTATCAATTTGTTTATGAATTTAATAATTTAAATTTTTGTCATTTTCATATAGGGGTAGATGGTATTTCTTTATATTTTGTACTTTTAACTACTTTTATTACTCCTATTTGTATTTTGTCTAATTGATCAGATATCACAGTTAAATTGAAATATTTTTTAATTTCTTTTTTAGTTTTAGAAACACTTCAAATTGCTGTTTTTGTAGTTTTAGATTTATTTTTATTTTATATCTTTTTTGAATCTGTTTTAATTCCTCTATTCTTCATTGTAATAATTTGAGGAGGAAGTAGTAAAAAATTTAGAGCGGCTTTTTTATTATTTTTATATACTTTAGCAGGTAGTTTATTTATGTTATTAGCAATACTATTTATTTATCAAAATACTGCCTCTACTGATTTTTTATTTTTATCTTTAACAGATATTAGTTTAGATTATCAAAAAATTCTTTGGTTGGCTTTTTTTTTAAGTTTTGCTATTAAAACTCCATTATTTCCTTTCCATATTTGGCTGTTTAGAGCTCACGCTGAAGCACCTTTAGCTGGATCTATAATTTTAGCTGCTGTAATATTAAAGTTGGCATCTTATGGTTTCTTAAGAGTTTTAATACCATTTTTCCCTGATGCCACTTTATACTTTTTACCTTTAGTGCAAACTATAGCTTCTATTACCATAATTTATGCTTCATTATCTACCTTAAGACAGATAGATAATAAACAACTAGTGGCTATGTCTTCCGTTGCTCATATGGGAGTAGTAGTATTAGCCTTATTCTCTAATAATGTACAAGGTATAGAAGGAGGAATACTTTTAGGTATATCCCACGGTTTCGTATCCCCTGCGCTGTTTATTTGTGTAGGTGGTATATTATATTCTAGATACCACACTAGAATTATAAAATATTTTAAGGGAATAGTAAATAGAATGCCTTTATTTACTACTTTATTTTTTGTGTTTATTTTATTTAATACGGCTGTACCTCTAAGTTTAAATTACGTAGGAGAGTTTTTATCTTTAACTGGAGTTTTCTTACAGTCACCTTTTATCTCTGTATTAGGGGCTAGTGGTATCGTTTTAAGTGCCGCTTACTCTATTTGAGTTTATACTAGAATTTCTTACGGATCTTATAATAATCCTGTATTTAATCTTATGGGTAGCGTAAAAGATATTAATAGAAGAGAATTTTTCTTATTATTACCTTTATTAATTGCCACCGTAATTTTAGGAATATTACCCAATATTGTGTTAGATGCATTACACGCATCTGTTACCACAATACTATATAGTATAATATAGTCAAATATAATCATCACCTCTTACATACTTCTCAAGCGCCTATGTAAGTGCTAACACAAGGCCAGAAGGCAGAGAAGGTAAAAAATATTAAAGTTAATCAATTAGTTATAATTATTACTCAACTAGTGCCACTAGGTATTTGATTTTAGTATTATTTTTTTACAAAGATTGTTTTTGATTATTTTTTTTTCGACCGCTAATATTAGCTTGCGTTTTTTTAATTATAAATTTTACAAACACATTACCCCCCTTCCCCCCTCCCCGGTACCTGGTGACAGGGAGGCTAGCCACATGCTGTGCTTGTGTAAACAAGTGCTTTGCATATGCAGTAAACAATAGCAAGCAGCATGATTTATTCCTCGTAATTGCTGAGGTAAAAAAAATAAAAGAGATATAAAAATTTGATTACATTCAGAATCAAATACTTTGAGTATAATGACAGCCGTAAAATTTGTTAAAATATAACCCCTACTATAATCCTCAATCCAACGAGCGGAAAGAGTTGGGGGGACGTATCTTCACCATATTGATGAATAATCAATAGCCGTAGGGCCTATACTGCATATGCACACAGAGAAAGAGTTATAAATATAAGGGCAGATGACCGAATGGTAATGGTGGTTCTCTGTAAAAGAATTGGTCTATGACTGGCCGAGGGAGGTTCGATTCCTTCTCTGCTCAAAAAACAATTTTTTACGTCTAGAATTATAGAAGTTTTGTTTCGGATAAAAGAGATATTTTTATTTATTTTTTTCAAATTAATAATTATTTTTCGCCCATCCGAGGCCCTGCAGCCGACTGGGCGTAGGGCTGACTGGTGTTGGGCTTGCGTTGCTTGTTGTGCGTACGCAGACAAATGCAGCACTAGCACGAGTAGGGTAATATATGTTAATATATCGCACCCTGGCGCACGCCCAGCCAAGCAAAATTAAAAATATAAAGACTGTAGCATAATTGGTAATGCAGTTCGCTCATAATGGATTAGTTAAGAGTTCAAATCTCTTCGGTCTTATTGATATAATAAACAATTTAAAGAAAAAAATAAAAAAATAATTCTCTTTAAAACAAAATTATCATATAATTTTATTTTTCCTTCCCCATGTTCCATATCTCATGTCTCGAAAAATTTGTTTGTAATCTTTTAATTTTTTATCAAAAATTAAAAGAGACTAAAAAAAATTAAAAATTTCTAATTAAAAAAAAGATATTCACACGTAGGGCAGTCAGCGCGGGCTTGCTTGCGTTGCTTGTTGTGCGTACGCATACAAATGCAGCACTAGCACGAGTAGGGTAATATATGTTAATATATCGCACCCTCGACGCCGGGCGCTTAAAAAATATTATAGCGAGCATGTTGAAATTGGTAAACAATCCTTTCTTAAGAAGAGGTGGAATTTTTTCCTTAAGAGTTCAAGTCTCTTTGTTCGTATAAGTATGTAATGTAGTGTAACCCCCTCTGGCGTATACCATCGCTGGCTGTGCATATGCAGTAGCGAGCATAAGCCGGCCCAGCTAGTCCTTGTATGCCAACCACATCCTTAGGGGAAAAAGTAGGGCGTACTGCATATGCACAGCCAGCGCTTCTCTAACTCTAATTTTATTTGAATTTTAGGGACAAACATACCTGACATAGTCAAGCGAGCGCGGCCAACCTAAATTAGAAATAAAATAAAAGGGACATGTGGTAGAGCGGTTTAATACGATCGTCTTGAAAACGATTACTCTAAAAAAGTCGTGAGTTCGAATCTCACCGTGTCCGAGTTTCCGAGCGTCCTAGTCCGAATTAAAAAATTTTTTTACTTAATTGCTCCATCATTTTTTAATAAATCGTGGGCTTAAGTGAATTATTCCGTGCGTTGGCGTGTGTGCATATGCACATCCGCGCCCTTATTTAAAATCTAGTAAGGAGTGCTAAGCACCATAATCACCAAGTGTTAAAGGTAGAATAAAAAACAAGCAAATAATTTTTATTTTTTTGTACTTTTTGCACTTTTGCACTAAAAATTAATTCTTAAAATTTATAATTAACCTAAAAAAATTCCAAGCTAATTAAGGCCATGATTTAATGGTAGAATAGTTTCTTGATGAGAAATCTGTAGAAGTTCAAATCTTCTTGGCCTTATAATGAAAATAAATAGTTATTTATGTGGTTATTTCGTCCTTGACCTCACTATTTATCTCTTGCTGACTATGGGCCCTGCGGCTATTGATTATTCATCAATATGGTGAGTGAGACTATGCCACACCCGGCGCCCACGTTCAGCCACACCCCCCACTCGCGTGCTTGGGAGGCAAATTAAAAACAATTTTTTAATAAAAGAGATTAAAAAAATTAAAAGAAAAAAACATAAAAAATATTATTATTTTTATTCTGTGGCGTAGGGCGGTGTACGCCAGTGCATCATATGGGATATAATATTAATGTAATTAAATTACACTAATTAGGGGCGCTGCTGCATTTGTATGCTAGCACAACAAGCAACGCAGGGTAATATATAATCATATACGCCCACACCAGTCCCTATCCTTCTTGCTTAACTGCGATGATAAAGTAGAATTAATTTAATTGGCAAAATATTGTCTTGTGGCGACAAAGTACAGGGTTCAAATCCCTGATTTTACCTTATTTATTTTCTAAAACTTAAAAACTTTATCCTGCTTCGGGCGTATGTTTACTATACAAACATATACCCCAGTAGGGTGTAGGACATACTGCATAAGCACAGCCAACGTGATAAAGAGAAAATTTACTAATTAGCCCTGTAAAATTTTTGCTTGCGTTGCTTGTTGTGCGTACGCATACAAATGCAGCAGTGTACGATTTATAATCAAAATATTAATTCTAGGGGAAAAGGTGTTATGGTTAGGGCACGCCGGCCTCATGAGCCGGAGGATTAGGTTCGATTCCTGATTTCCTCAAATTAAAAAAAATTTCCAATTATTAAAAAATATTTTAAGCTAAGCGCTAAAAGCTAAAACCACCCTACGTAGGAAAAATTAATAAAAGATTAAAAAACTAATAAAAAAAATAAACCTCAGCAATTAACAACTCTTAAATTATTAACCCAAAAAATATTGATACTTAAAATTTAAAAACTATAAAAAAGTATTAGGCTCTTTAGTAAAATCGGTATTACCTGAGCGTTTCATACTCAAATTGCCGGTTCGAGTCCGGTAAGAGCTATATTTAATTCAAGGGCTTGCTTGCGTTGCTTGTTGTGCGTACGCATACAAATGCAGCACTAGCACGAGTAGGGTGGCGTACTGCATATGCACAACAAAAGATGATGCGACCCGCAGGGGAATTAGCGTGGGCGACACACGCTCGCGTGTGCTACCCACGGTGGTAAAATTTTTTAATAAAGGGAAGGAGATAAATAAATCTATGGTTGATATTTTTGATTTGGGATTTGGGGCACGGCTCTCCTTTTTTCAATAATTTCAATCCCTCTCCCTAAATTAATAAATAAAAAAAAAATAATTAAAAATAACTTTATTGAAATAATTAAAAAAATTGTTTTTAATAAAAGCCGGAATAGTTTAATTGGTAAAACCGTATCCTTGTAAGATACTATTTTTGGTTCAAGTCCAAATTTCGGTAAACACTAAGGTTTATATATTAGCACGCAACGCTAAAAATTAAAAATATTTAAATTTTTGGTGATAAAAATTCTAATTGCAGGGTCAGGTTTGCGGTTAATTTTTAAGAATATTTCTTACACTTGCTTGTGTAAACAAATGCAAATAGAGGATAGAGCCTAACATATAAAAGACTATTTTTTTTATATTAGATAGCTTTAATCCTAGAAGTTTAAATAATTTTATTTTTTTGTCATGTTCTCCTTGGGCACTTGGTTACCTCTTTTATCTTGGTCGTCTCGGTTAGCCTAGTTACTGTGGTTACCTTGATTGTCTAGCTTATAAAAATTGTTTTTAATGAGTTGTAGTTTAATTGGAAAAACACCATTTTTTGGAAGTGGCCGATATCAGTTCAAATCTGATCAACTCAGTATTTAAAACTTTTTAAGTTCGGCTGGGCTGACGAATATCTTACGCTCGCTTGGCGTACAAGGGACGTACATCAGTACACCACTGCTGCGTTTGTATGCGTACGCACAACAAGCAATGCAGAGCATTGGAGACATAGTCAGCAAAGCCCTACGCCAGTCAGCGTAGCTAGAATCACGGTGTAAATAATTATAACTAAGAAAAAATTTTTATACGAAGTGTGTTTCCTCTCTGTAGTTTTACCCGATTAATTTCATGATTTTTTAAATGAAATGAAATGAAATGAAATGAAATGAAATTAAATTAAAAATTAAATTAAGCAAGGTAAATTTACAGCAATTATTGAACCTGTAAAAAAAATAGAAAAAATAAGATTTTGTGCGCGGTTTTTAATTAGTTAATAAAAGAGATATAAAAAAATTTTATAAAGAAAATTTAAAAATCATTGTTTTTAAACAGTCCAGCCAGTACTGCATATGCAGAGAGAACAAATCAAGATAAAAAAAGTTATAAAAGGGCAAGGGGAATTGGCGTGGTGGGGCGTAGGGCGTATGCCAGCCTGCCATAGACGTAAAAAAATTTAATATATAGTTTTACTGCCAAAAAAATAAGAAAGGGGGTTAGCTGAGTGGTTTAGCAATAAATTTACACTTTATAGACAGAGTTTCGATTACTCTACTCCTTAATTATCACAAGATTATTTCCCTACGAGCCCTACGGTTGCGTTTGTTTACACAAGCAAGGGGCGTGCAAAGTTTATATTTTTGTTTTTTTAGTCCGGCATGGGGAATTAGCGTAGGACGTGGACTGGTAGTCAGTCAGCCACTGCATTGCTAGTGTAAACAAGTGCTTTGCATATGCAGTAAACAATAGCAAGCAGCAGAAAGTATTAAAAATATTGTTTTTTTTGATATAGAATGGGGAAAATTCGAGGCACGCCTCTTGCTTGTGTAAACAAACGCAACTAGGGGGCTAGGCGCTTGAGAAATTTGAGAAATTTGAAAAATTTACATTTATTTAAATTGTACTCAAAGGCTGGCATAGTGGACTGACGTAGGGCTGTGCATATGCAGAGAGGACATAACCACTACTGCGTATGCACAAACCAAAACAAAAAAATAAAATTAAGGGCTACGTCAAAAATGGATGATTACTAGGAAAATTTTAACTACGCGAGTATGCTGAAATTGGTAGCCAGGCCAAACTTAGGATTTGGTGTTCTTTAGAATGTAAGAGTTCAAGTCTCTTTACTCGTAAAAAAAATTTTTTAATTAAAGCGCGGGCGTACTGCATATGCACAGCAGCGCCTTAAGTTTTAATAATTTACTTAATATAATACTAGTCCGTATGGAGCGTGTGCGTACGCAAACGCAAGAATAGGATTATTATCTTAGTAACATTGCTCACCGCTCTTGCCTGATTTTATTAAAAAAACAATTTTTTAATACTTTTTAGGTTTTTTTCCGCGCGCTATTTCACGCTATTTCGTAGTTTTAAAAATTAATGTACTATGTTGGCGTAGGACGTAGGACTGGCTGACCGGCGTACTGGTGCGTAGCGAGTGTACACCCTCCCACTGCTACGCCACCATGCCAGTCAGTCAGCCCTTAAGTATAATTTTTAATTATTTAATTGTTTTTAATTTTTTGGCTCTGCAATTATACCAAAGGTTTCTCGAAAAAATCAATAAAGTGTCGCTAGGTAAAAGGAGGTAACCACAACAAGCAACGCAAGCCAAACAAACATCTTTAGCTGAATTGGTACAGCCATTGTCTTCGGAGCAAGGGATTATTGGTTCGAGTCCAATAGGATGTTATTTTTTTTTAATTATTTCTGCGTACTTGTGGGGCCTAGTTGCGTTTCGTAATGCGTACGCAGAGCAGCACCCGGTACGTCGGTCAGTATGCATTGATTTATTTTTTGATATTGCTTAATTTAGTTGACCGGGATTAAAATTTAATGTGGCACGACCATAAAATTACTTATTTAAAAATAAAAGAGAACATAATAAATCGTTAAAAATAATTATGAATACTATACGATAAAATAAAAAATCTAGATAAAAAGTAATATTTTTAGATAAATTTTTTAATTATTTAATTTAATGGAGAATTTAATTTTGGTTCTGATTGAACGTTATTCAGTAGTTTCAAGGCATGCAAATCGCTGATTTTTTCGGAAATCTGGGTGTAGGGGTGAGTATTTTAAAATAAGATCAGCTGTAGTTCATCACAAATGGATTGAATAAAAGTTTAACGATAATAAAGGATTAAAAATCTGCTATGGAAATTCTATTTAAATTGTTTAAGGGTAGTTGGAGGGATAACAGCCCAACCAAGCCTACGATCAAAAGCCACGGCTGAGAAGCCAAATGGTCACATTGGGAACGAAAATGCCCCAAGTAGCGGAAATTTAACGTTAAATTGTCGTTTATCATGTATAGAAATTTAAATAGAGCGCAAAAAGATTCTATTTAAGGATGCAGTAGTATATATTGCATCACAGCTTACATTAACGCTATCAGCAGTCGAGAATATTAGTCAATGCTCGAAAGAGTGAACTAGCTAACTGAAATCACATTTTTTTTTAATCCGGGTGCCTAGGAATCATAAACCGAACGGGGGGAAAGTCTATTGACTTTTCTTGCCGGCATATAAAAGCGGGTTCAATAAAAACAATATAAAAGGTACAATACTTTTTAGGTTTTTTTTTCAAAGTGTGTGTCACTTGTGATGTCGTAAAAGGAAAATCATGATACGCCTTTTATTATTAGTGTCGTCCAAAGCTGGTGCCAGAAGACTCGGTAAGGCCAGAGACGCAAACGTTAGTCACAATAAGCAGGCGTAAAGGGTTCGTAGGCATCTTTTTTTTTAATAACTTAAAGATAGAATCTCATGGAGTGTGACCCGCTAAATGCCTCATGTAGGGATGAAATACTTAGATATGAGGTAGAGTACTAAAAGCGATAGCAGCTTATCATGTACAGATTGACGCTGAGGGACGAAGGAGAGCGACAGGAAAAAGGATTAGATACCCAAGTACCCTCTCTGTCAACGATGAATGGTGACTATTAGCACAGGTTAGTCTGATAAGTAAACACGTAAACCATTCCGCCTTGTGAGTACGGTGGCAAACGCTGAAAACAAAAAAATTAGTCGGTCTCGAAGCAAACGAAGTGAAGCATGTTATTTAATACGATAGTCCGCGTAAAAACTTACCAGATCTTGAATATTTTTAAACAAATTTTTAACGTAAAAGATATGGGTTCCCGAAAAATATATTTTTTTTAGTTGCGAAATAAATAATGTTATTTAATAATGTAAGGTTATGTCTTACATTACATTTATCTAGTTTTCTAGCGACTTTGATTTAGAATTAAAATTAGTATAACTATTGTATTATATTTATAATCTTTATTTATACTAGTCAAGATTTAAATTAGGGAAAGATGGATAAGTGTAATTATTAAAAATCCTGTGATGATGAAAGATTGCAAATCTGGATTCATAAAGAGAAAGTCTAATTAGGGTTTAACCTATTTGTCGGAAAAGAAAATATATTTTTTTTCTATAATTTTATTTCTCGAAATAAAATTACTTAACTCTGCAGGTTAATTTTTTTAATAATTCACTGTATTTCTAGCGGGTTTAATAGCTTAGTCAGAGCTTAAAATTAATTTTAGAATTAATTGACATATTACTTTTATTTACAAAAAAATAAATAAAAAAATTTAAGGTAAAATTACTTTTATTTTAATAATGTCTTAGACTTTAGCTATATTCTTTTAAAATCCATCACTAAATTAAATACAGAAAAAAAAATCTTTAGACTACATTGTCAATTATTTAGTGCTCAATGAGCGGAAGTAATGGTTTGTTAAAAATTCAGTATAAGATATATATTATATATTAACTATGTTTTATATATTTTTATATTAAAAAAAAATACAGGTGTTGCATGGCTGTCGTCAGTCCGTGTTGTGAGAAGTCAGGTTAGTTCCTCTTAACGGACGTAATCCCTTCAGTTAATTTTAACTTAACTAAAATATATGAGTAGTAGCCTGGGAGTTATACGCTATTTGGGGCAAAGACAAGCCGTTATGGCCCTTATGATCTTGGGCTATAGATGTGCCGCGGAGGCTTTAGCAATATGAAGCAAAATCGCAAGAAAGAGCTAATCACAAAAAGAAGCCGTATACGGATTGTTCCCTGAAATTCGGGTGCATGAAGAAGGAATTTCGAGTAATCGTTGATAAGTAGACGCAACGGTGAAGTTTTAATTCTTGATGAACTAACTGTCTGTCGCTGGGAAGGAATTTAAACTGTTGGAAACGGGCCGTATTTTTAAACTTTGAAATTTCAAATTGACTTAAATTTTTTTAATGATTTAATTATTAAAATGGATTTAAATCAAACGTTTATATTTTATAAACAAAAATTTTAAGAAAAGTATTTGTCGTTAAGGCATTTAGGTAACATCTCAAAAGTCATAGCAAGGTAGCCGTACTGGAAAGTGCTGCTGGAGAATATTTGTTAAATTTAACCCCCCCACCCCAGGTATGCGCCAGTCCTTGTATGTCAACCACACCCACAAGCTTAGGGGAAAAAGTAGGACGTACGCGGATGGTACAAGGTTGCAAAGGCGACTACGTAGCATTATAATAAGGGAAAATCAGATAATGGTAATCTGTTGTGCTTGCACCACAAAAATGATAGTTCGAATCTATCTTTTTCCATAATAAAAATGCAAATCTCGCCGCTGACTGCATACGCATTGCACCACCCACGTAGGGGTGCGTAGCGAGCGTGTGCATATGCAGTACGTCCTTGCCTAGCCAGTGAGGGTGAGACAGGGCACATAGTAAGCGCTTGATAAATTCTTTTTTAATTAAGCCGGGTGTGCTGCATTTGTTTACACAAGCAATGCAGTACGTCCACCGTGATTATTTTTTTTTGTGCCCTTTAACGTCTATGATGCTGTAAAGTAATTAAATCGAATTTCTATGTTAAATAGCCTAAATATATTGCACTGCTGCCGTACGGAACGCAGAAATTTATGTATTAAATTAAAAACAATTTTTTTTCTGCCCACTATTAATTTAATAGTCAAAACAAGATAGACTCTAACAATGAATTTATTATTACAAAAATTAAAGCCTTGGTCGCTTAAACGGTTAAAGCGTTACTCTGAAGAAGTAAAGCAGGGAGTTCAATACTCTCTCAGGGCAAAAATTATTAGTATAGCCACAAAAGTTAAGCTTATCTGGCTCGGCGGACATAGGGCATACGCCAGTCCGCGTAGCCACTACGCTGCTGAATTTCTATACACGGAAAAGGATATAATGCTTTCATATGGTCTTTACTTTTTTATACTGTTGCCAAGCCCTTAAACGCCAACACTAATCTGCGTGTGCTTGCGCACAAGCAAGTAAAGGTAGTGAAGGTGAGGCGAGGGGAATGAAATCCATAATAGAAAAATTTTAATTATTTTTATGTTAAATTTTATATAGTTGATTTACTACAGCGTAATTTTTAAATGAGATAAAAACAATTTTTTAAATCTTTATGTGCTGTACTTATTAGCCATAATTATTAATTAAAATACTTAGTAGTTTAAGATTTCTAAGTATAAAAAAATAAAACTTAAGACATACAACATAATTATTAAAAATTATACAAATTTTATTTAATTGCGGTGATTATATTTAAGGACATACGTCTTTAATTTTCGAAAAAGAAAAAAAAATAATGGAAATAATAGAAATAATTATTTTTATTATTAATTGTTAATTTTTTTTAATATAAACGCCTTGTCGCACCTTGACGCATCTTGGCTCGGAACGTGGCTGGTTTTTATTGCTCTACTTTTTTTATATGATTATTTAAGTTTATTTATAAAAAAAAAACAAAAACTTATTTATATTTGAAAAGAAATGGGGGCGGGTCTGCCAATATTTAATTAAACTTATTGTAAAGATGAATCACTCGCCTCACTCGCTTTAGCGATAACGCTGGAACTAAAAAGTTTAAAACAAATTTTTTTTTCCTTTTTTTCAACTAGGCTGCGAAAAAAAAATGCGTGGCGTTCGCCCTCTCGCCTTCCTTCAATTAATTTGTTTTTTTTTTTATAAATTAAGGGTAAATATGAAGTGCGTTAAGGATTATTAAATTTTAAATTTATTATGTTGTTTTTAAGAACCTCGGGTACTTAATTAAAACTTATTCTAATTTTTAATTATTATTTCCCATAAACCCCGTATTACCCTTTCCCTCTATCTTTACTTCCTTTTCGTATATTTGGCTATGCTGGCTACGCCGGCTACGCCGACTATGCCAGAGCAGCGCGTCGCCTCATACGCGGCAACAGAAACAGAAGGAAGCAATAAAACCTTTAACTATTTTTTTAAAGAATAATAAAAATTTGAATATGAGTGTATTAGTATTTTTTTTTTTACACGTTTTATTTTATTTTTAGTACTTTCGGGCTGCGCTCGCAACGCTGGCTACGCTCGCTTCTGGCGTGTAGTGAACATAAGTAAGTTATGTCCATCCCGCCCCGCCTTTTACCTACGTAGCCAGACTTTACTAAAAAAATGAATAAAATTTAAACGACGATTTTAAAAATAAAAAGGAAAAAATTATTATAAATTAAGATAAAAATACGGTACCATTTATTAGGTCTGTAGTGAAAAGGATAACAGTTGCTTGCTACGCTCCATACGGACACACGCACTGGAATTAAGTTTTATAGTTGTGGTGCGCGAGTGGCATAACTTGGCTAAATTTATTATCAATTTACGATCTTTTATAAATCAATACCTCCATATATAAACTAATTTAAACTGTATTAATTTTTATTAAATTGTTATTTTATAAATTGTAATTTATAATTTAATTTTCCTTATCAATTTTTAAGTATATAATAAATATAAGGCAGTATTATAATTTACGATTATTTATTTAATTATTTTTATAATTAATATTAAGCATTCGTATAGCTCATTTATTTTTTTTTATACTGGCAGCAAACAGAAAACTCTATTGTACGGACGGCAAAATCACAACTAAATTAAATTTTATTAGTTATTTAAATGTTTTTATTAAACTATAATATCACTAAATTAGTAAAATTATTCAGGAAAAGTGGTCTAATTATAATCAAAGTTTAAAAGGATGGCCGGAGCAAGCCACGAAATATTTCTAGGACGTGGACCGGCGTATGCCCGGCCAGCCTGTAATCTTTTAATATTTTTAGGCCGTCAAGGCTACTTTAACGCTATTAAATCCTTTGCGGTGTAGCCCGGAACAGATGGCTTGTTTTAATATTTAGAAAATTTAAAAATTTAATGTAGCTGTTCTCCATACTAGGTTTTAAAAATTTAAAAAAGAATAAATTATAAAATAATAAAATTAAAAAAATAATAAAGCATAATTATTATTAAAAAAAAAAAAAAAATTATAAAAATATGAGTAGTATAAATAGATGACTGTTTTCAACTAATGCCAAGGATATTGGTACTCTTTACTTAGTTTTTGCTATTTTTGCCGGTATGATTGGAACTGCTTTATCTGTTTTAATCAGGGTAGAACTGGCTGCCCCCGGTGTGCAAGTTTTACAAGGAGATCATCAATTATTTAATGTGATCATTACAGCACATGCATTTATTATGATTTTCTTTATGGTCGAAAGTATAGACTTTAATAATAAAAAATTTTTAAATTATAATTTTTTTGGTTCTACCCTTCATGCTAATATATTTAAAAAAAATATAAGTTACAACAATTCACCTAAAAAGGGACATAAGCACCCATATGTGAAATTTTTAATTAGTGATCCTTTTAATAATCGTACCGAAATAGCAAAAATTGCTAAAGGTGAAAAGGGTGTTTACTTATTTGAAGTAAAGTCTAAAAATTTAAAATATGTGGGTAGTTCTATAAACTTATATAATAGGGTATGTTCTTATTTTATGCCCTCTATTTTGGCTAAATCCGATCGAAGAGTTCTTCGATATTTTAATAAATATGGGTTTAACGATGTTAGTTTAACTTTGTTTATTATGAATTCCGATAGTACTTGAGATCAAGTTATTGAATTAGAACAATATCTAGACACATTATCACCTGAATTAAATGTAGATTTAGTTGCTGGTGGTTATATGGGATACCATAAACCTGTGTCAGAAGAAGCAAAAATAATGCTTAGACAGTTGCGAGGTACACCTATTTATATTTATGATACCACTGCTAAATCTTTAATATTTATTTCAGATTCTAAACAATGAATATTTGATAATTTAAAAATTCACCTTGTGTCTTTAAATAATTGTTTATCCGATGGAAATTTATATCTTAACAGATTTTTTTTCTCTCTAGATATTATACCAGAATTTCCTTTTGAATCTGTAGTTAGTTCTAGTGAATTAATATCTTTAGTTGAAAAAACAAAATTTGAATATAAACCTAACCAACCTGCAAGTAAAAATATTTTAGCTGAAAACATTTTACGTCCTGAATTAACTAAAAATTTTACAAGCATTGGTGAATTATCCCGCCATTTAAAGGGGGATAGAGGAACTATTAGAAACTATGTTAACGGAAAATCTTGTGGATTATACCGAGGGCAATGAAAATTTTCAGTTATTGAAGCAGACAAAATATAATTAAAAATAATAAAAAAATTAAAAGTTTAAAGGCATGGCCGGTTTATATAGTAATATATATTTTTTATCTTGCTGTTTGCTAGAACCCCTTTAGAGCGTTAACAGCTAGGCCTACTTAAAGGTAGGAAACAGAGACATGTTAATGATTAGGCAATTAGCAGGAAACTTTTTAAATATTAGGTTAAAATTTTTAACTTAAGCGGAAGTAATCTATTATATAAGATCTCTGCATGTAGAAGAATATCTATTTTAAATAAAGGGGATCCTCAGAGACTATACGCAAGATATCCTATCAATATAGGATAAAGAAATAGTCCGTCCCTATTAGAAATTTTAGGGGTAAAGCGTTTTTCAAAATATCTTGTATGCCCGATAAATGAAAAGCAAAATATTTGTTAATATTTCTAACCCAATTCTTGTTAGTTATATTTTTATTACTTTTTGTTTATTTATTAAGTTTAGGTGCGTCAGACGTAGGTCTAACATTAATTAACAATTTTATTTTAATGTTTTCTACAAAACATTTTAGTACTAGCTCAAAAAATAAAGCTAAAAAAAGAAAACCTTTAAAATCTCCAGAATCTAAGCCATACGAAGATTTATATTTAGGTAGAGGAAAACCTGAAATTTCCCCAGATTGAAACGCAGATAACGAGGAAGAAAGAAGCCCTTTTGGTTGTTCCTGGTCTAAAAAAGAAAGAGGAATAAACCCTATAAAAACTAAATTAGAGCATTATAATATTGACGACCCTTTTAACAACCGAAACACAATTAAAGAAATTTGTAGAGGGAAAAGAGTTGTCTATATTTGAACTTATATTCCAACAGGGATTTGTTTAGTAGGTTCTTCTTCTAATAGTGTAGAACGAATAATCAGTTATTTTGAATCTAAAACTTTATTTTTAGATAATAGAAGAGGGGTTCAATTCCTAGCTAATTATGGTTTCAAAGACATCAGACTGACAATTATACCTTTAGACTACCAAGAATTTACTAGCCGAGATGTTAAATTATTAGAAGCTTTTTATATTCTAGAATTAAACAGTAGTTTAAATACGGTTAAAACAGTTTATATCGCCCCTGAAGTAGAATTATCTGCATTATCCTTTGTTGAATTAACTAACAGAGATACTTCAGTACCAATTTTTGTTTACGGTGAAGATCTAACTAGAGTTTTATATGTTTTTCCTTCAAAAACAGCTTTATATGGGGAATTTAATGTGCACCATATAACATTAGACAAAATTTTAAATAAAATTAATCAGGATAAATTAGAAGACAAATATTCTGGATACTTTACTTTTACTTCAGCATTAATTGACGGTTCAAACTTAGATAGTCTTTTAAGTTTAGAAGAATTGATCTCACTAAGAGATCAAGTAGATCCGGCAATAAGTCATAATGCCCAAAAAATAATAGTAATTGATCTATTATCCAAAGATAAAAAAAATTTACAATTTTTATCTATAACTAAAGCTTTTAACCATATTAAAAGTGTTCAAGGAACTGGAGATAGACACAGTATCGCTAGATGTTTAAAGGAAAATAGAATTTACAAAAAAAGGTGACAAATTCTTGAAAGTAAATAATTTTTCCTAACGTCAATTTAAAAAGAATACCAAAAAAGAATATTAAAAAAACAATAAACCTACTAAGTATAATGTATGCCTGAATTAATTAATATTTGGATAAATATTAAATGGGCTTAACTATCAAACTCCGGGGACTCCTTAAAGACTATAATACCAAACTATATTCGAAAGAATATAAGTGGCTGAAGTAATTACTCAGGTATGGTAACAAGTTATAGTATGCGTGAAAACAAAATAGGCAATCGCGGATCTAAGTCAATAACTAAAATTTATTATTTATTTATTGTAAAAGAGCAACGAGTAGACGGTAGTTACTTAGGTTTAAATTTAATCTAAGTTAAGGTGTACTCTGACGGAATATTATTATTATTATTCTAGAGCTTTCGAAAGGAAGTAT
>Ga0247817_10000227_pt1 | contig 35871 bp, 22 predicted proteins | sample UWRJL212509R1_FD_178010 | JGI IMG/M metagenome (GOLD analysis project Ga0247817, IMG submission 178010) | Plant litter microbial communities from Arlington Agricultural Research Station in Wisconsin, United States - UWRJ-L212-509R-1 | ecosystem: Environmental > Terrestrial > Plant litter >...
AAATTGCACCTGTATAACCGCTATTTGTATTTGCCGCCTGACCATCTGTTAAGGAATACGACATGTTTTCACCTAATGTAAAATTGGGCGCCAGTTTAAAAGAAGAATTGGCTCTTGCTGTATATCTTGTCCCGAAAGTATTCAATAAAATTCCTTCGTTTTTTCTATAACTTCCTGACAAAAAGAAATTCGATTTTTCGGTTTTTCCGTTTACCGAAATAGACAAATCCTGTATTTCGCCTGTACGGAAAATTTCATCCATCCAGTTTGTTTTTGTTGTTCTTGCTGTTGGTTCGAATGCAGGATCAAAAGCAGGAATTCTAGGCATACCGGCATTATCTCTGGCTGTGTTCATAGCATCGGCATATCCGGCAGCATCCAAAACATCTAATTTTTTGGCTACACTCTGAAAACCTCCCTGATAATTTACATTGACATTAATATGATCAGAAGTTCCTTTTTTGGACGTAATTAAAATTACACCACCCGAAGCCCTTGCCCCATAAATCGCTGCCGAAGCCGCATCTTTTAGCACACTTATAGATGCAATATCATTTGGGTTTAATGTGTTTAAAGATCCGCTGTAGATGATTCCGTCCAACACGATCAAAGGCGTTTCGGCATTCAGGGAACCAATACCACGAATGTTGATTGTTGGTTCAGCCGTAGGATCTCCACCATTATTAATTACCGTAACACCTGCAACTGTACCTTGCAATAATTCGGCTGCACTGTTATACGTTCTGCTTGAAGTTTCTTTCATAGAAACCGTTCCAACAGCTCCCAAAACTTCATTCTTTTTTACCGAACCATATCCCATAACCACAACTTCCTGAAGCTGTTTCATGTCGGCTAATAGTTTAACGCTTATGTTTTTATCCGAACTTGTTACTTTTACTTCCTGCGTAATATAACCTACGTACGAAAAAACAAGTACAGCTTCTGATGAATTGATTTCCATCTTGAAAGTTCCGTCAAAATCTGTCGTTGCAGTTGCGTCAGAATTCTTGTCTTTTATACCCACGCCCGGCAACGGCATTCCGTCATCTCCTCCAAAAACAGTTCCTGAAATGCTTATTTTACCTTGTCCTGCATCTGCTAATTTTTGATTTTTTTTGATGACGATATTGTTACTTACAATTTCGTATTTCAGGAAAAAATTGCTGCATATTTTATCTAATGCCTGTTCTAAGGTTACGTTACTCAGTTTCAGGCTAATTTTCTGATTGGTATTGACCTGATTGGTTTCGTACATAAAATGTACATCAGCTTGTTTTTCTATTTTCTGAAAAACATTCTTTATCGTTTCATTTTCAACTTTTAAGGTTACCCTTTTACTGCTGTTAATGCTGGCTGCCTTCATTGTTGATCCGATAAAAAATAAAGCTACAAACAGAAGTGCTTTTGTTAATATCGTTTTTTTAATGCTCTGACAGTTTACAACATACCGCATTTGTTTTTGATTCATGTTTTTGGAATTTTAATTTGTGTTTGGATTATTGCTTGGTTTCTACGTAGATGATTGATTAACTTAATTTTAAAATACTTGTAATTGCGTAATTGTTTTAACACATAGGGACATAGCTTTTCTTTGTCGATAAAGGCGTTTCACTTGGAATAAATCACATTAGCTATGTGAAAAAATCATGATTTTCTAAAAGCATCTTAATTCTTAATTTTAAATCTATGTTTCTATGTCTTTAATTTTTTTGCTCGCAGATTTAGCAGATCGAGCAGATTTTTAATTTTTAATTCTCAATTTTTAATTCTTTTTATTCTCTTTTAAAGGTTTTCTTATTGTATGATATAAGTTCCTGCTTCAATTTTATAATTGGCATTGATGATATTGCATACCAAAGCCACGACCTGATTAACAGGCAATTCTTTAAAGTAAGCACTGATTTTTAGATTGTTGAGATTTTTATTATCGATCTGGATCGCTACATTATAATTGCGATTGATTGTTGCAATAACTTCGGGCAATGGCGCATCTTCAAAAACAATAATATTTTTTCGCCATAGCGAAATAGAATTCACTGGGATATCTGTAAAGGCCTGTATCTTATTATTCTGAGATTTAAAAACCACTTTTTGTCCCGGAGTTACATAGACATTCTCTTCGGTTACAGTCGATTTTACATTTACTCTTCCGGTTAAAACTGAGACTTCCTGTTTTTCGTGATCCGGATAAGCCTGAACATTAAAACTGGTTCCTAATACTTTGGTATCCATTTTATCGGTATGAATGATAAAAGGATGTTCTTTGTCTTTGGCGACATCAAAAAAAGCTTCTCCGGTAAGATATACTTCGCGTGTTCCGCCTTTAAATTCACTTGGATATTTTAAAAGACTTCCTGCATTCAGCCAAATTTGAGTTCCGTCGCTTAATGTTATTTTAGCGTGTTCGCCTAATTTGGTGGCATATTCTTTAGAAATTGTCTTTACAAATGAGAGGTAAAAAAAGCAGGACAGTCCCATTAAAAAAATTAAAGAAGCTGCCATAGTCCAGTTTTTACGATGAAGAAAAATAACCGGATTTGATTTTTTAATGTGTCTGATTTCTTTTTTAAGTTTTGAATGATCAGATGGTATTATAATAGCAGGATCTAAAATTTCCTGAGGATGATCGTACCAGTTATTCCATAATTCTTCTCCTTTTTCAGAAGGCTTTCCTTCTAAAAAAAGATGTATATCTTGATGTAATTTGTCAGGCATTATAATTTGTTTATCTCTTTAATAGTATGTCTTGGGATTGTTACTTTTGGGTAGGCGCTGAAGGTTACGCTTTTGTTAAGAAAAAACGTTTACTCTTAATTTTCAACAAACAATGATCAATTGAATTCGCCCAAATAATTGCGCATAAATTTTAGCGCGTATGCAATATGATACTTAACCGTTTCGTGCGATACATTGAGTTCTTCGGCTATTTCTTTGTTGGTGTAATGTTTGATGCGGCTGAGAATAAAAACTTCTTTGGATTTTTTGGGCAATAGTAAAGTGGCTTTGTCTACCGCTTCCTGAAGTTCTTCGTAATAGATAGCATCTTCGGTTGCATTGGTACTATTGTGGTCATTTGTATTTCTGTCGGTAACTTCTTTTATATATTGATCTGTAATAGTGTGCGATTTGATATAATCTAAAGTCACATAACGAACCGAAGTATAGATATAAGCCGAGAATTTCTTTTGAATAACCAAAGTCTTTCGACGTTCCCAAATAGTGGTAAAAACTTCCTGAACGATTTCTTCAGCAACCGGAACCGACTTCATTCGCATATAAACAAAGCGAACCAATACATCCCGATACCGAAAATACAATTCATCAAACGCTTTGTCTTTGCCTTGTTTCAGTAATTCAACAAGCTGCTCATCCGTAAATCCTTTATACATGATGCAGTATTTTTGTATTATTTGGCACATGAACGGCGCTTGCTAAAACACCAATTCTGATTATTTTTTTGCGATGTATTCTTAATTTAAAAAATGACATATACTACAAGTGTGTTGTTTATAATATGTCTCCAAAATTAGAACCGAGGGTAGGTCTGCAAGGTTACGTTTACATTAATAAAAATGTCTGTTTATAAAACATTGTATTAACATTTCGTGTCTTAGATGTTATGTACCAGATATTTGTATGATATGATTATTAACTGCATAAAAAAAAACATCATTTATTTTTGTTTCCTTTTACTGTCCCAAAAAAAATGCTAAACCTGCTCTAAAAAGTAAGAAAATATTTTATTACTTTTATATAAAATTTTAACAACCAAAGCATTACATTTTATTTATAAGCCATTATACGCCTATATCTTTTTTTACGACTCCTTTATACAACTCCATTTTTTGACAGCATAATAAAGCAAAAAAAGGTCGTAATCTGTCATTCTTTAAACTTTTATGGGTAATTGCAAAGGTCTGTTTTGATAGACTTTTGCCGATTCACATATTAAAAGACTTTAACAACAGTAAGACACATGTATTTAATTTACAGCCTGATACTTGACATATAATTAATCATTGCAATTACTGTCAAAGGTTTCAGTTAATTTAAAAATCATGAAATCAAAAATTACTTTATTTTTACTTTTGTTTTCCATAATAAATCTGTTAGGCAACAAAATTTTTGCTCAAACCATTACGGCAACGGCAACGCCGTCAACTTGTGCCAATAATGGAACAATCACACTACTAGCTACTGATGTACCCGCTCCGATTACTTACGGTATTGCTAAATCTCCTTTTAACGAACCGGATATAATAAGTAGTTCTTCTGCCCAATTTACAATGCTACAGCCGGGTGACTATTTTTACGGATACTTTAACGGAACAACTTTTGTAAAGTCTGCCACTACGGTAAATGTTGCTAATAATTATACTACCACCTCTCCAACGTTTTCTACTTACTATTCCATTTTTTACGCGTATTGCGGTTCTACAGATCCCCTGGGCTTAATATATGCGAACTTAACAGGAGGAAACAAGCCTTACAATGTAGAATTAAGAGATTCAAACAATAATCTTGTCCAGCAACAACAAACCCAATCTTCAGTTTCTTTTACGGGCGTGGCTGCAGGAAATTATACTTTAAAAGCTACTGATAACTGCGGTACGATTGTACTGGCACCTAATACATTGACAGTAAGACCTAATGTTCCCTATACAAATTTTACTTTAGGAACAGTTAGTCAGCAACCGTCAGCATCTTTTTTTAATGTTGTTTTTAGTATACCTAATGATTTGTGTACGCCAATTGTAAGTGCGACTGTTACCAATTTATCCTATGTATTAAGTTTAACTATTTCTGACGTTACAACTGCTTCAGGAACTAACGTTCCTCAATATTATGGAGCAAAAAATGCTGTTTATAAAATTGAAGTGCAAAATGCTTCCGGAGGTTTTGATGTCTTTGATAATTTAACGCAGGCACAGGCATATTCAACTGTATTTACTTTACCAAATGATCGCTCAAAATGGGGCATTATAAGGGGAACAGTAACACTTTGTGGGATTACGAAAACAAATCAGTTAGATTTAGCGCAATACAGAGAATTTAAACAATTACCCTTATCCTTTGTTAGTATTTCTATCTATGATGACCCCACTCCGGCCGCCTGTACTCCTCCAACACAAGTACAATTTTCAACCAATTTATATCAATCAGGAGGGTGTCAGCCTATAACTCTGGATATTACACAAAAAGGAACTTCTAACACACAACATTATGAGCTTCCTTATAATTTTTCGTTCAAACTGGATATCGGAAAAACATATGTTGTAGTGATAAAAGATGCAACCGGACAAGTCTTACCCAATTATGCTTTCAGAAACTATACCACATCTGCATCATCAAAACCCACACAAACTGATCCAAATAATTTTTATATCGATCCGGCTTATTTCACTCCGTTAGCGATTAAAGATAAAATTACACTTACGGACGGACCGAGTTCTAAAAACTTTGGAAGATCTGCGCTGGTCATAAGTAATCTTACAACAAGCCTTGGCTTGGTAGCGCCTGTCAGAATTCAAACCGTCAGCGGACCTTCGACAATAAACAGAACATTTACACCAACAACTAATTCTTATTACACCGGTTTAGGAAATGACTTGATACCCGGAACCTATAAAATCAGAGTAACAGATTCACAATGCTTTACAGCTGATTATGATATTGTACTAGACAGTTATTTTGTAAGTGCAGCGCTCCAAAACGTTACATCTGAACCGAGTACCGTTACTTGCGATCGCTACATTAAAAAAGGACAAATTAAAATTACTGCAGTAGGGAAAAGATTAACCGGAAATCCAGACATTATAACAACCGTCTATGGTACAGATTATGCTTATCCAAGATTGCTAAAAATGCCAACCGGTGCGGCGATCTTTACTACTACCGGAAATTATTCATTAAAAGGAGATGCTACAATTGATTTTTCTTTTACTGCTGATTTAGCAGGAAAATATGAATTGGCGTTAAGCCGTCAAAACGATAATCGACTATTATTACCATCTGAAGTATTTGCAAATACAGCAACTGTACCTTTAGAAGTATTACCAAATTTCCCTTCTTTCGATTTAGCACAATCCGGTGGTGTCATTTGTCCGGGAAATACGACAGGAAGCCTTACTGTTAAAGTGAATAATACAATTGGCACTGTCAATTATTTTATAAAAAAAGATACTGATCCCGATTTTCCTGCAACAGGACAAACGAGTGCAACTTTTACAGCATTAACAGCAGGAAATTATGTTATTAAAGCAAAAACGTCATGCTTTGAAGTTATACAGCCTTTTACTTTAAAACCGGCAAATGAAATAGGCGACATTATTGTTGGAGATAATACTTATTGTACAGGAGCTACTCTAAATTTATCTACCATTGCCTTAGGGCCAGTTACAAGTACTGTATGGACATTACCGGATAATTCAATAGTAAATAGCCCTGCTTTAAACATAAATAATGTTACAACGGCAAATACTGGAGACTACAGTGTACAGGTAGTTACTTCATCGGGATGTACTTTTAATGCAACAATTACAGTGACCATAAACCCAAATGCTGAGGTTGCACTTCCTGTCTTTAATGCTAGTAGTGTGCCTTTAATTTGTCAGTCGAGTTCGGTCCAGTCAATCGATTATTCAGCAACAGCGACAAATGCTACAGGCATTACTTATAGTATTAATCCGCCAGAAGCAGGAACAATTGGAGCTGGTTCACAACCGGGAATGATTGACTGGAATTCTTCCTTTAACGGAACAGCCACTATTACTGCTACTGCCACCGGTTGCGGAGCAGCAAAATCAACTAATTTTACTGTAATTGTCAGCCCAAGATCAAATGCTGCTGACATAATTGCGGAGGGAAGAACAATCTGTCCCAACGAAACGGGTATAATTTTAACCGCATTCGCTCCCACGATGTCCGATCCAATTTTTACCTGGTTTGATAGTAATCTTTCTTCGGCAACAATATTAGGAACTGGAGAAAATTTAGTAGTAAGTCCTCTCACAACCACCACTTATTATGTGGACGTAGAAGGGGATAATTTTTGTAGTAATGAAGCAGGAAACAGGAAAGAGGTTACAGTAACCGTTAATCCTGTAGCAACAGTTTCGGACATTACAGTAGCAGACCAAATTATTTGCCAAGGAGAAACAGCTACCTTAACAGCTACAAGTGCTCTGATAAATCCTGTTTTTACATGGTATACTGATGCGGGACTTGTAAATTCGATTAGCAATGTAGAAACCATAAGTGTAAGCCCACAATTTACAACTACTTATTATGTAACAGTCGAAGCTGATGGTATTTGTGCTATTCCTCCTCCTGCTAAACCCGTTACAGTTACTGTAAATCCACTGCCAACAGCACTTATTGCATACTCAGACCCATTTACTTGTAACAGAGGTACTGCGACCATAACTCAAACTGGTCAATCAGGTGGAACTTACATTGGCGACGCAGGTTTAAGTATTAATGCTACTAGCGGAGAAATAAATTTAGCCCTTTCGACCCCTGGTCAGCATACAGTAACTTATGAATTTACTGACGGATTATGTTCAAATACTACAACAGCAAATATTGAAATAAGTGCTACGGTTTTTCCTGTCCCTTTACCCGATATAACAGCAGAATGCGAGGCTACTCCAACTAATCCAACCATTGAAGACCCCTGCGCTGGTATAATCGAAGGAACTACTACAACTCTTTTCCCAATAACAACACAAGGGACAACTCTTATCACCTGGAATTTCGATTATGGAAATGGTTATACACAAACCATAACTCAAAATGTAATTATAAAAGATACGACTGCGCCTGTTGCCCCCCTTTTAGATAATATTACAGGAGAATGTTCAGTAACTCCAATTGCCCCAACAACCACAGATAATTGCACTGGTATTGTAACCGGTACTACTACAACTTTATTTCCTGTAACTGCTGTAGGAACAACACCGGTAACCTGGTTGTTCGAAGATGGAAACGGAAATAGTGTAACAGCAATTCAGAATATAATTATTAGTGAAATAACTTTAGCAGGAACAGCATCTACCGCTTGCGCCAACGATGGTTCAGGATATGTACTGACATTTAGTGTAACGGGAGAAGCTCCTTATACAGCAACAGGAACAGGCGCACCGGGTACATGGTCAGGTAACACCTGGACATCACAACCTATACCCGCAGGAACCGATTATAATGTAAGCATTCAGGATGTTAATGCCTGCAATACTTTAACAGTCGCAGATGTCGCACCAATTTGTTGTGTGTTTGAAGTGGTTTGCCCTACTTTCCCGTTAACGACCATTAGCTGTTATGATCAATTACCAACTGCTACCACTTTGACCAAAGCCGAATTTGAAGCTCTGGGAAATGGAGATGGAATCATCGGAGATATTCCTTGTGGAGTACTAGATATTACCGCTTCTAATGGAGCTGATCCCGGTTGCGACGGAAATATAATACGAACTTATACGGTAACAGAATATGCCGATCCCAACAATAATAAAGTACGTGATGTAGGTGAAAATACCATTTTAAACACTAGTCTTTGTACTCAAACAATTGTACTAGGCAGAGCTGATTTTCTTGTACCAACAAATCAAGGATCTACAGTTGCCTGCGCGGCATCGATTGTAACACCGACAGTTCCCATAGTAACCGATAATTGCGGTACTATACTAACGCCATCTGCGCCGATAATATCCGCAACACCTGCATGTAACGGAGATGTAACTTACACCTATACTTTTAAGGATTGTATGGGAAACACGCACGATTGGGTATATACCTATACCATTGAAAGAGCAGATTTTACTATGCCGGCCAATCAAGGATCTACAGTCGCGTGCGCTGCATCGATTGTAACACCAACAGTTCCCACAGTAACAGATAATTGCGGTACTATACTAACGCCATCTGCGCCTTTAATATCCGCAACACCTGCATGTAACGGAGATGTAACTTACACCTATACCTTCACCGATTGTATCGGAAACACGCACGATTGGGTATATACCTATACCATCGAAAGAGCAGATTTTACAATGCCGGCCAATCAGGGATCTACAGTTGCCTGCGCAACATCTATTGTGACCCCAACAGTTCCCGTAGTAACGGATAATTGTGGCAATACATTAACCCCATCTGCGCCGATAATATCCGCAACACCTGCTTGTAACGGAGATGTAACTTATACCTATACTTTCACCGATTGTACCGGAAATACACACGATTGGGTATATACCTATACCATCGAAAGAACAGATTTTACAATGCCGGCCAATCAGGGATCTACAGTTGCATGCGCTTCATCGATTGTAACACCAACAGTTCCCGTAGTAACGGATAATTGTGGCAATACATTAACCCCATCTGCGCCTTTGATATCCACAACACCTGCGTGTAACGGAGATGTAACTTATACCTATACTTTCACGGATTGTACAGGAAATACACACGATTGGGTATATACCTATACCATCGAAAGAGCAGATTTTACAATGCCGGCCAATCAGGGATCAACAGTTGCCTGCGCGGCATCGATTGTAACCCCGACAGTTCCCATAGTAACGGATAATTGCGGTACTATACTAACGCCAGCTGCGCCTTTGATATCCACAACACCTGCATGTAACGGAGATGTAACCTACACTTATACTTTCACGGATTGTACCGGAAACACACACGATTGGATATATACTTATACAATAAATAACACCGTTACACCAACCGGAACAGCACCCGCAAACCTCTCTTTACAATGCATCGAAGATATTCCAATTGCTAATGTAAACGATATAACAAATGCAGCATCGAATTGTAATGGAACAATTGCAATTTCAGTATTTGATACTAATAACGGAGGTACCGGATGTACAGCAAGTCCTTACATCGTAACCAGAACCTATACGTTAACGGATTGTGGAGGATTATCGACTCGTTTAGTGCAAACAATTACTGTAATAGACACAATGCCACCTGTTTTTGCAGAAGGACTACCGGCAAATATAACTGTAGAGTGCTCAGAAGTAATTCCGGCAGCAGTTACCCTTACTGCTACTGATAATTGTTCGACTGCAATCGTTACTTATAATGAAGTCAGAATAAACGGAAATTGCTCAGGCAGCTATCAGCTTCAAAGAACTTGGACAGCAAATGATGCTTGTGGAAATGAAACATCACACACTCAGATTGTAACAGTAGCAGATACTACCCCACCAGTTTTTGTTGAACCTTTACCAGCAGCAACAGTTGAGGCGGATTGCTCCACTATTCCGCCTGCTGTAACACTTACCGCTACAGATAACTGCGGAACAACGACAGTTGATTACAATGAAACCAAGGTTGATGGATCTTGCAGTAGTAAATATAGCATGATAAGAACATGGACGGCAAGTGATAATTGTGGAAATCAGAATACTTATACACAAACCATAAATGTATCGTGCCTTGCTGAGGTTTATAATGCAATTTCACCTAACGCAGACGGTATCAATGACACTTTTAAAATCGGCGGAATTGATTGTTTCCCTAATAATACGGTTGAAATTTTTAACCGATATGGAATCGCTGTCTATAAAAAAGACGGCTATGACAATGTAACCAATCCTTTCGAAGGCATATCTGATGGACGTGCAACCTTTCAACGAGGTGAAAAACTCCCTACAGGTACTTATTTTTATACTTTACGATATGACGATAACGGAAAAAGAGTCGAAAGATCAGGATATTTATACATCAATAATCAATAGCGATTTAAAGTCGCGGTAATGACTTTTGGTATTCATTAGCATATTATATAATCTCGAAACTATAAAAGAGGAATGGCATCAAGCCAATTCCTCTTTTATAGTTTATAGAAAATCAAATGGCGTAGAAAAAGTCGAATGATTTTCAATTACGATAAAAAATTACCACTACTACATCAGCAAGGACATTATGATCGAATTTTCAGAGAAACGCAAAATTTGTAGGATTCAGAACATTTAGATAGAATTCTTTAATTCTTTAAAAAAAATATTTTACATAAATAATAATAAAACATTATACTTTTACTGTGAAAATTAATATTGCTAAACAAAAATAGAATCTAAATATCTGAACCTTGGTAAAAGAATCCAAACAGAATTTACTTTTTAATGGATACCAGAGTCTTTTATTTTTAAATACAAATGGCTACCATTTTACTATAGCAGTAAAGAAATAAATTAAAAAATGAAACAGGCGATTATCAATACAACCGTGCATACCGGTGATGAGATTATTACTAACGGAGTTATTATTATCGAAAACGGAACTATTCTTTCCGTTCAAAAAGAGGTTCCAGATGACATTGAAACGATTGATTTACAAGGAAAACATATTGCGGCGGGCTTTATTGACATTCAAATCAATGGCGGAGAAAAACTCTATTTTAGCCAGACTCCTACCGAAGAAACAATTCAGGATATTTATGATGCAAGTTTAAAATACGGAACGACTCATGTACTTCCGTGTTTGATATCGTCATCGCATGAAACTATTCTTCAAGGAATTGAAGCGGTTCGTAATTACATTCAAAAACATGATAATGGCGTGATCGGAATGCATTTGGAAGGTCCGTTTCTGAATCCGTTAAAACGTGGCGCCCATAGCATTGATCAGGTTCGTAAACCCACGAATGCGGAACTTGAAGAAATTATCAGACTGGGAAAAGGCGTGATCAAAGTCATCACAATTGCACCGGAATGTTTTACAGACGAACAACTAAATATGTTGTTAGAAAGTGATATACAAATTTCTATAGGACATTCTACTATTACGCATAAGGAAGCGCAGGTATATTTTTCGAAAGGCATAAAACTTGTCACTCATTTATTTAATGCCATGACGCAATTTGGTCATCGTGAACCAGGTTTGGTTGGAGCTACTTTTGAAAATGAAAATGTATATGCTCCTGTAATTCTTGACGGCGCACATTGCGATTATGCTGCAGCAAAACTGGCATACAAACTCAAACAAGATAAATTCTTTTTGATTAGTGATGCTACCTTTTTAGGCCGAAAAATAGCCAACTTTAAATGGGACAATTTTGATGCACATCTTGACAATGGTTTTTACAGAAATAGCGACGGCAATCTGGCCGGAGCTACAATCTCTATGCTGGAAGCAGTGCAAAATGCTTATAATCATTTAGATGTTTCTGCAGATGAAGCAATAAAAATGGGTACTTCACGCGTTGCAAGCGCCATTGGTATGGAAGATCAAATTGGAAAAATAAAACAGGGCTTTCCTGCTAGTTTTGTACAATTTAACGATGATTTATCTGAAATAGAAACTTTAAATTTTCTTAAATAACAGTACCATTATTTCATAAATACTCTTCTGATTACCTCAAAAACTTTCAGCTTTTAAATCAAAATCAAAACATTTTAGATCAGATTTAAAAGTTGAATTTTTAGTTACAACTTATCTTTCGCTTTGCTAAATCCTTAAAAAGTAAAAGAATAAGAAAATCTAAAAAAACCTACTTTTATAACAAATTAAAACAGCAATTTTCTGTCAATATTCTTGTTTTTAATAATGATATTGATAGTTTTGCGTTGTATAAAATAAACCCCAAATTTAACCTACAAACCTTATGAGAAAAACCATTTCTTATTTTTTGCCCTTTGCTATTTTCGCGAGCATACTTATTGGCTGCAGCGACGATGACTCGAAAGGAGACGATTACAAAGCCAATTATTTGCCCAGCATTGACGCTAGTAATTTACCAAAGGAAAACCGACCTATGACCATGTTCGAAGACGATGAAAACTCGTCGAAAATGTATGATAACAAGGATCGTTTTTTCCGCGTTAACCAGCCCATGCAGATCATCCAAAAAGGAAAAGATTCTGTACAGGTTTCTCTTTATTCTCCGGTTGGACTGAGCGATGTAAAAGTCTATGCCAAAATAGCCAACTACGACAAGCGCTTTTTAATTTATGAATTTTCTAAAGTTCCTGCTTTTCACCGTTCTTTTCACCAACTTCCTTTGGTCGAAGGAAAACACGACTATCAGTTAGAAAACGGAAAAACGGTTACGATTGATAAAATTGGCGGATTTTCTTCCGGTGCGATCGAATTTTCGGTAGAATCATCAGATCCTTTATTTGCCAAATTCAAGAAAATTAAATCAAATCGACTAGTACAATTCAGCACGCAGTACCACCTTAATAATCCTGCTGATGATCCTAATAAATATTTACCGATGAATCCTGTTTTGGCTAAAGAAGCGATCACAATGATCATCAATTTCTCGTATGCCATTAGTCATCCCTTGTATTATGATACATTCATGAACTTTGACCGATACAAAAAAGAACAGGCTGCAACAGCCGGAACAGAAATAAATGGAGCCTTAAACTGGCACGGAAATGCTGATGATGTCGATGGCGTTTATGATTATCTGACAAAAGCTCAAATCGAACAAGCGTATAACACTTATATTGATAGCCGTACACTGAATATGGCCATGGTTGGCGGAGGTTCTGCCTGGGGCGGAGGCGCTTTGGCATCGCAATGGGAATCGGGTTATGTTACCGGACACTGGAAAGGCGAAATGTCAGTTTGGTCACACGAATATTCGCACCATTCGGGTTATAACCATAGTAGTAATTTGGCCAATAGCGGTCAGGGCGGTGGCCAGCAGGAAATGTTAACAGAGTTTTATAAATATCTGATTCATTTAAATGATCTTCCTTTTACTGATCCCGATGTATTAAAAGGATACACAAAGACTACTTATTTAACAGGTAGTTACAAAAAACCTGTGTTTACTATTAATCCTAAAAATACATTTTTAGTAAAATATAAAGGAGAAGGAAAATGGAACTAACCTACAAAACTATCATGAACAAAATACCGTTTGTACTACTATTACTTTGCTTTTTTACCAATTGCAGCAAAGATTCTAATGGCGATGATCCCACTACTTACAACTACTTCTACCCTACTGACGAAGCTTCGATAACAGCGGCTCAAATTGGGGACGGAACGGGAACTTTAGATCCGAAAGGAATCGCGATTGCCAACGAAAAATTATATGTTGCTAATGGCAATGTACTTGAGGTATTTAACGCGGTAACTTTGGCACATATCAAAACCATTACCGAATATAAAAAAGGAACTACCACTACTCCGTTAACAGAAATTACTTCTGTTGCTGTTGATAAAGGCAGAATTTATATAGGAAGCCGTGAGTCAAGACTTTTTGTAATGGACGAAAATACAAATGCCGGAATCAGTATTGTTGGAAACGGTCAATGGTGGCAGACTTTTGTACACGTTTTTGGCGTTGTGGTAAAAGACGGATTGGTTTTCGTGAAAGAAAAAGAAACCTCGATTAAAGTTTTTGAAACTTCTCAAATTACAGAAACCAGCGATTGGAATTTAAAACCTATTGCGAAACTGAATACTTTAAACGGTTTTGACCAGGTGTATTCACTTGATGTTGAAGGCGAAAATTTAGTCGTTGCCGGAAGAGATGCAAAAAGTTATTTGTATTACAATATTGCAGGCATCAGAGCCAATGCGGCAAGCTCACTTACTGAACCTATAAAACCGGTAACGTCGACTATTGTAACTAAACCAATTGCCGTAAGTTTTACCAGTGACTGGGCTGTTACGTCTGAAAATAACGGAAACACGAATTATTTAAGACTTTATCCTAAAGCAGATTTTATGGCTCGTAACTACACGGCAAGCGTAAATGCTACTGATGTTTTAGGGCAAAATCCTTTTGGAAGCATTGTAGGTGTTGCACAACTTAACGATCGTATCTTCTTATCGGATAATACCAATAAAAAGATTAGAGTTATTAAGCTGAATAAATCTGTGATTGAGGAACAGAATTAGAAAATTCCAATTTTTGAAGTCCCAAATTCCAAATTTAAAAAAAGCTAAAATCTCAAGTTCCTTTATTGGAATTTGGGATTTTTTTTATTGGAATTTAAAATTTCTTTTATTCGTGAAATTCTTTGTCTATTGAACGCAGATGACACGGATTCGCTAAAGCGAAAACGCAGATTTAAAACGGATTTTTTATCTTTTTGGATTTTTTTTTGTAACTATTGTCACCCTGAGCGAAGTCGAAGGGCGCTCCAATTGGAACGTGGGCTTCGACTTCGCTCAGCCTGACAATGCGGATAAATATTAAACTTTAAACAAAAAGCACTTCAAGCAACTTTGTCAAAGTTCAAAACTTTGACAAAGTTTCACACAAAGTCACCCCAATATTGTCATCCTGAGCGAAGTCGAAGGACACGCAAGAAGCTCTACAAAGATTCTCGATTTTCTTTGGCTAATTTCTAGTGTGATTTCTCCTCCGTCGAAATAACAAGATTGCGAATAAATTCAGCGTAAATCCGTTTAATCCGTACAATCTGTGGGCCATTCAAAACAAATTAAACACAAAAAAAGCTTGTCTTCAACAGACAAGCTTTCTTATTTTCAAACGAAAACCAGTTTAGATCTTTACTTCTTTCGCAGCAGCATCTTTCGATTTCACTAACTGATTCACTCTCCAAATAAAGAATATGGAACAAAGTGTAATAATCGCAATTACGTATCCTAAAATATCATAATTTTCAAGCGGAGCTGTTTTTGTTTTCTGATGCACAATATATCCCGCACAAACTGCTGCAATTCCGCCTGCAATTTGCTGTAAGGAAGATGATATCGACATATAGGCACCACGATCTTCTAATCCCGGAATAGCAGTATTTAGCGTTGTAGCAGGAATCATTCGGCTCATGATTCCCATAAACAAAATCATATTGATCACTACGATTTCCCATAGCGGAATAGGATTTAGGTTGGTATAAATTAAAATCATAATGATCGAAAGTATAGAACCTGCTGCAAACAATTTGAACTTGCTTATTTTATCACTTAACTTTCCGACCAAAGGCATGATAAAAAGAACTGAAAGTCCGGTAAAGAAAAATACCATTGGCAATTCTAAATGGCTAATTTTAATATTATTGACTAAAAAAGCACTTCCGAAAGGCTGTAACATAAATCCTCCAACCGAAAGAAAGGCAATAGAAGCAAAACCTATCTGATATTGTTTGTTGCTTAACGTATGCCAAAGGTGTAAAAACGGACTCTTATCTGATTGTACTTCAAGGTGTTTGACAATGGGCTGCATTTGGGTGATAATCGCAATCAGAATCAGGACGCCTAAAACGGCAATCATGATAAAGGCCGAATGCCATCCCCAATTGTTGGCAAAATACAAACCAACCGGAATTCCTAAAATCTGACTGGTGGCAAAAGCCATTTGTATAAAGCCCATCACACGGCCTCTTTGGTGAATGACAAATAAATCGGTTACGATGGCTAAAGATACTGAACCAATTACACCGCCAAAAAGTCCGGTAACGATTCTTGCCATAAGCAACATCATATAACTCGATGAAAGTGCGCAGAAAACAGTACCAATAATGAATCCTGTATAAAAGAAAATCAATAATTTTTTTCGGTCGAATTTGTCTGCAAAACCTGCTGCTAATAATCCGGAGATTCCGGCACTAAACGCATAAGCAGAAACGGCAAAACCAAAGTTTGAAGTGGTCATGTCGAGTGTTTTCATTAAGATATCTCCCAGCGGAGAAATGACCATAAAATCAAGAATTACAGTAAACTGCAACAGGGCCAGAATGGCGATAATGATTTTTTGGTTAAAAGTAAAAGCGGGGCTGTCCCCCGATGTTTTTTCCATATAAAGTGGTTATTTTTTATTAATTTAATTCCTGGCATTCATGACCAAATTCGTTGATCATACCAATGATTGTTTCGGGTTTTAGTACCGAAGAAACAACGCGAAGTACACAATCGACATCTTCGTGATCGATACTCCATTGCTGTATGTCCTGATGCTCGTCGAGCGTTTTACGCAGCTGGCAAGCCGGATCTACAGTGGCAATATTTGTTTTAAAAACGTGTATGGTATTTAAATCAGTTTCCATAATTTTTCATGGTTTTAAAGCTTTTATGGTTCGGCTAAAAGCTTCTTTCATAATTTCATTGGTAAGCTTAAATGGCTTTCCTCCCATACTCTTACCCTCAGTATGCAAGTTCAACAGCGTGTATAATGGTCCGTAGGCGACAGACCAAAAGGCTTCAAATGTCATAGGAACCAGTTCTTTATTACGTAGTCCGTTATCTATGAACTCTTTCATAATCATTCTAAAATCTGCAAACTCTTTAATAGAATCCAGAATAATTTCTGAGTGAGGCGAATGTTTGACGATTTCAAAAAAAGCAACTTCCTTGGGGTATTTCATGGTAAATGCCGCGCGGTTTTCCCATTGCTTCCATAATCCTTCTTCAAACGACATTTGAGGCGAAAAGTTTTTTACCGTACTGGTAAAAAATTTAAGTGCCGTAACAGCACCTATTTTTTGTATTAAATCATCTTTGTCTTTATAATAAATGTATAAGGTTCCAACAGAAATGGAACAGGCTTTTGCCAACTTATTCATGCTGAATCCCTGAAATCCGTCGCGTACGATTTGATCTATGGCAGTTGTAATGACTAGCTTCTCTTTGTCAATATCCCGAATTCTCATGCTTTTTTTTGGCAAAGATAAAATAATAAATGAATGAACATTCTTTTATTAATTATTTTTTTGAAATTATTTTAATGAAGAAAAATAACGGGATTTTAAATTCAGATTTAAAAACTCTTGATATGAAAAGATATTTAATGGTTTCAACTCTTGGGATACAAAATATATTTATCGTGTTTCATTATTTTGATACGTTATTGCGATACGTTATTTCGATACGTTTCCCATGGTTGAAACCACGGGCTATGTTGAAATACGATAAGTTAAGATTTCAAGAAATAGCGCCAAAGTTTGTTATTTCGAGGAACGAAAAATCTCCGCAAGTAGCTCGACAATGAATATTCACCACAATCTTGTCATCCTGACGCAGGAAGGATCACACACGAAACTCGACAATGAAAATCAACAATCTTTGTCGAGTTTCTGTGTGATTTCTCTCTTGTTGAAATGACAAAAATGCGCAGATCAACTTTGAACACATGTGATTTCTTTTGTGAAATGAGAAACTAAACCAAAATATTCTTATGAAAATGAGTGCCCTAGCCCCGATAGAAGAGAAAATCCTTTTTCTGGCTTCTTTAGCCAGGAAAAGATTGGAACGGATAGCGGGATTAGCTCCTGAAAAAAATATAAATTAAATGTGTTTTTCAAGATATACAACTGTGTCAAAGTTAGAACCACAAGTAATTTAAAATCTCCTTTTTATAAAAATCATTTTAATCCTTTAATCAGTGGCTAAAAAAAACATCTCACTTTATTCCATAAAAAAACTCCTGCTCAGATGAACAGGAGTTTCAAAAACAAATCTAATTTCAATTTCTAATCTAATTCTAATATTTAATTTTTATGCTAAACCACGTGTTAACCAACCTCTTTTATTGGCAGTGACAATGGCGTATGGTGTAATCCAGAATAGGCTGAAGGTGTAAAAAACACTGTATGAATACGCCCAAAGCGAATCTGAGAAATTATATCTTTTTGCGTAAAACAAAACCGGAAAGCTTGATACAATTAAGATTCCTAAAAATGTTGAACTTAAAAACAATAGCGGATGAATGGCGATAAAAAAGAACATGAAAAGCATGAACGGATACGCCATAACGATTCTTAATGCCTGGTTGAGCCATAAAAGTCTTGAACCAAATTTAGATCCTTCTCTAAAATCGGTGAAAACATATTTTGCCATTGCAATGTTTTCACGCACATTACTTCTACTCCATCTGATAAACATTTTATATAATCCGGTGTATTCTTCAGGAACGTTTGTTAGTACATACGCATTTCTCTGAAACAATACGTGTTGACCTTGTTTTAAGATCATATTGGTCATGGCGCGATCTTCACCAATGTCTGATGGCTGTCCCATAAAGGTTTGGTTGATCCATTCGTCAAGACAAGCGAAAACGGCTGTTTTACGGTATGCTGCAGCTGCTCCGGGAGTACAAAGAACCGAACCTAATTTGCTTTCGGCAGAACGCATAAATTCGAAACTCATTACGAAACTTACATTCAGCATTTTTGGTAAAATTGCTTTTTTGCTGTTCAAAACATGAACGTTTCCTGCCACTGCTCCGCATTTTTCGTCTACCACAAACGGACTTACTAAATTACGTAGCGTATCTTTTTTTACGATTGAATCACTGTCTACCGTTACAAAAATTTCGCCTTTTCCTAATTCAAATCCGCGGTATAGGGCGTGACGTTTTCCTGCGTTTGCCGGTTGCTGAAAAATCGTTAAACGATCTCCTAATTTTATTTTGGCTTGTTGCATCCAGTACCAGGTATCATCTTTACTTCCGTCATCAACGGCTAATATTTCTAGTTTATGTGCAGGGAAATCACTGTCGGCTAAACTCAATAAAGTATCCCAAACCAGTTTTCCTTCGTTATACGCAGGAACGATTACAGTAACTGTTGGCAACATTTCATCCGAAACGGATTCGATTGGTTTGTATTTAAAAAACAGGTATAAATTGTAAAGGAAAACTCCTGTCTGAAAGAAAAATAACAATCCCGCAATGATCAAAAATGGTAATCCCCAATTTGAGTTCAGACGCTCAATCTGAAACTGATCGAAGTCATCTTGCATATGATAGACAGAATAAGCTCCAACAAACATTAAGATAAAAGTACTTACCAGTACAAATAATCCAAACTTACTTTTGGTGCGCTCGTTTACTTTTTTTGTTGTTGCATGATCATTACTAATACGAAAAATGGAACTGTTTAAGGCTTGTTCGTTATTAAGATCTGATTTCGAGGTATAAAATTGTTCTGTTGTTAAGGTTTCACTTTTCATATGACACTACTTTTTGATTGCTTGCTATGGGCTTTTAGTTTATTTGCTTCCCCCCGATTCGTTATTTTCATTTATCGAAAGGAATATCTACGTTATCCCATTTTGCAAGCGTTGTGCCATTATGTGTTTTTACTGGTTTTGAGTTGTTTAGGGGTTTTGGGTTATTTTGATGTGTGTAATTATTATACGTTTTTGGGATACAGTATACAGTTTTTGTTGGGGATTTGGGAGGTTTTTGGGGTTGAGGTTTTGATGTGCCCGAGTGGGGCTTGAAGTTTTATTATAACGCTTTCTGAGATTTATTATTGTTATGCTGAGGGAAGTTGAAGGATTTTTGGAATTTGGAATTTAAAATTTTGGAATTTAATTTTTCGGAGCTATTTCCAGCCATCCGCTATATCTTTTCCTTGCTAAAGGAGCAAGAAAAAGGATACCGCTTCTGTCTGGGCTAGGGGTTTTGGGGTTATGAGAACATTTTTTTATTAATTTGAAACTCAGGTATAAATACGCATTGCTTTGTTTTTAATTATTGGTATCCTTGTTGAAAATTAATTTTTACGGATTTACGGTTTTCCGTAAATTAGAAAATTATTTATTAATGATATTTGTTTTGAAAACAGATGTCATTTTACAATTAAAATATTTAGGTAAGAATGTAAATTTTACCAAAACCAAAATCATAGCAAATCGTGAATAAAAAGAAAGAAAAAATCATAAAATTAAGTGATGACATTCTAAACTATCTTTTGAAATTTAAAGAGAAAAATCCAAATTTTACATTTTCACTAAGAAAAAGAGATAGTGTACAATCAAAAGAAAAAAGATTGCACATTGGACAATGGTTTCAAGGTTCACATTATATATATGTTCCATTGTTTAGAAAAGGAGATAATGCTCGAAAAATAAAAACAATTGGATTTGTAATCGGAATCGAAGGAGATGGAAGTTTGGTTAATTACCTAGAGATTTCTTTTAAATCCGGAATTGATGATCCTAAGGAAAAAGAATTTCATACACAATTGGCAAATCACATTGATCTTAAATTACATGAAAAAAATCATGGGATTAAAACATATGAAGATCAAAATGATATATGGAATAACCTTAACAGTTATATAACTGATTTTAGAACTTATGCCTTAAAATTATTGGATGAACTTGATATAAAAAATAGGTATGTGATTACTGAAAATGATTTTCAAAAAGATTTAAATCGTATAAATGCTATAAAAGTAAAATTACATTCACAAATTAAAAAGAATGATGCCAAACAATATGAACTTGAAAATGCATGTAAAATGTTAAATCAAATTTTTTATGGTCCTCCAGGAACAGGAAAAACTTTTCATACAATTAATGAAGCCATTTTTCTTATTAACCCACAGTTCGATTTTAACCAAGATAGGAAAATTATAAAAAAGGAATTTGAAAGATTGGTTATGGAAAACCAAATTATGTTTACAACATTCCACCAAAGTATGAGTTATGAAGATTTTATCGAAGGCATAAAACCTTTAAAACCAGACCCAAGTGATACTTTTGTCAAATATGATGTTCAAAATGGAATTTTTAAATTGATTTGTAAAGAAGCAACTATCTTAAGATCATCTACAAATTTTGAAGATTCATATTCTAAATTTATTGAAGATATACAAGAGAGTGTTTCTTCAATAATATTTGAAACACCTGTTCAAAAAAGAAAGTTTAACATCAGAATAAGTACCAATCAATCCCTTATTGTTATTCCTCAGACTGAAAAGGCAAGTGAAATGAGCGTAACTAAAGAAATGATTAGGGACTATATTTTTGAAGGAAAAATAAGAGATTGGAAATCATATACCGTTGCAATTGGTGAATATTTAAAAGCTAATTATGATATAAAAATTGAAAACGTTGACAATTCTAAGAAAAATTTTGTTCTAATAATTGATGAGATCAATCGTGGAAATGTATCACAAATATTTGGGGAATTAATTACCTTAATTGAAGAAGACAAACGTCTTGACAATTCTGAAGCTTTAGAAGTTATATTACCATATAGTAAAGAAAAATTTGGTGTACCTCCAAATCTTCATATCATCGGAACAATGAATACAGCAGACAGAAGTTTAGAATCTCTAGATTCTGCATTAAGAAGGCGTTTTTCATTTATAGAAATGATGCCGGAGACTGAATTGCTAAGTCCATCTGCATTATATTGCCAGCTCTTATGGAAATACAAAATGGTTGGTTGGGAAGACCCCGAATTTGTGTATGAGGAGAATAAACTATTTGATTTTATTCAAGTTTCAGATGATTTAAAAGCTAAGAAAGTAGCAATTTGGGAGACTATGAAAATTAATAACGAACGAGATGATTTGTCTTATTTTAATAATTTCGAATATACAGGAATCAATCTTCAACTTATTCTGGAAACAATAAATACCAGAATTGAAGTTTTATTAAATAGAGATTACTTAATTGGTCATGCTTATTTTATTAATGTAAAAACAGAAGAAGAATTATTGGATGTTTTTAAAAATAAGATAATTCCACTTTTACAAGAGTATTTTTATAATGATTATCAAAAAATTGCATTGATATTAGGTGAGGGATTTGTTACTTGTCTAGAATTCGCAAAACAAAATAATATATTTGCAAAATTCTCAAGATCATTAGATTTACCAGCAATAGAACCAAAATTTGAATTAATAGAAGATATAGATATTTCAACAGCTATAAACAATTTATTAAACCTTGAATAACAATCGAATCATACAAGTCTTTGAACATCATCAATTAGTAATTGATGATGTTTATAATGGTAATCGTTTTAAAAGAGCAGATTACCAAGCTCTTTCAAAGTTAAATACATTACATAATGGTAAATATTTTGAAATTCGCTATAATGGTATAAAATTCAAACAATTTGTTGGTGTCATTCAAGTAAATGGTTTAACAATTGAGATCTTGCCTAAAATCGATAATGATGGTAAAAGTATCAATGTATGGCAAAAAGTATTAATTGACATGCTTCGTGTCACTAAAAAAATAAAAATTCAGAAATTAGGCAATGCAGATGTAAACCGACAAAATATACATCTCTTAGACATTTATTTTGAGTGGTTTTTAAATGAAGTTCAAACTTTAATTCGTCAGGGATTAATAAAGCAATATTATAAAGAAACAAATAATGTAAAAGCTTTAAAAGGGAAATTAGAATTTGCTAGACATATCAGTAAAAATCTGGTACATAAAGAAAGATTCTACACCACTCACCAAGTTTATGAAAAAGATCATCTTATCCATCAAATAATTTCCAAAGCTTTAGATATTGTAGAAAAATGTACTAGTAATTATTTGTATTCAAGATGCAAAATTGTTCAATTGGACTTTCCAGATGTAAAAAGTATTTCAGTTACTGAAGATACATTTTCTAAAATTTCTAAAACTAGAAAAACTGCTCCTTATGAAACTGCTTTGGCAATTTCAAAATTTATCATTCTAAATTTTGCTCCAAACATTTCTAGTGGTTCAGAAAACATGTTGGCATTATTATTCGATATGAATTCTCTATGGGAAGAATATATCTTAGCAAGACTAAAACAATCAGACAGAGCAGTAAATGTCTATGGACAGAATTCCACCTCTTTTTGGAATGGTATTTCAATCCGACCGGATATTGTAATAGAAAGTGGATCACATAAATTTATTATCGACACAAAATGGAAAAACATTTCTTACACCCAACCTTCAACACATGATTTAAGACAAATGTATGTATATAACGATTATTGGAAATCTACAAAGGCAATGTTACTGTATCCATCTAGCAAAAGTGATTTTGATGGTTTTGTTAAATTTCAGGATCACCATGTGCATGAATATCTTTTAGACAATCGAGAAAAAATTAATCAACACAAATGTGGTCTAGGAAAACTCTCTATTTTCAAACCAGGAACAAATGATTTAAATGACCAAATTGGTAACGAGGTTATAAATTGGTTTTTAGATCATAAATAATTTTTTATAAATTAAATCCCACTACTTCATACATCTCCATCCACAACCTGGTCTTCTCCAAATCCAGTTCCTTCTCAATCTTCCTGAAAATCTCCTCATTGACAGAACCCGATTTATGCATCGATTCTAACTTCGTATGTTTGAGTAAATTGTTTAATCCATTTTTACTTATATTTTTTTAAACTCCTATAATTTATTTAAACTATAAAATTCTGAAGGTGCGTTAAAATCTACTAAATTCATTTTCATTAATTTAGTTTTTGATTTAATAAAATCAATATCTGATTTAGCATTAAAATTTTTCCAGGTATCTGTAATACTATCTACTATAAATTTTTTAGAAACTATATTGTAATTGATATAGCTTGTATACCATCCTTCAGGATTTGAAGATCCATATTCCTGAACCAGAACAATAGTTCCGTTTTTATATGATAAATCAATATGGCTCGAACTCATATCACTGTATAATTCTCCTTTTGGAAAAATTGCTTTTTTACTAATTACTGAATCATGTCCAGAAAAAAAACATATCATTAAATCTGAATTTACACTATCTCTCATTATTATTTTTAATGTATCAAGATGTTTATCAAAATTGAAGTCTTCAATTAATTTGACCTCCTCATTTATTTTCTCATATTTGATATTTTGAGTATTTAGTATTTTACTCGTATTTTGACATGAACAGAGCAAGCAAATAAAGCAGAATAATATAATTTTATTTTTTTCTCTCATCGTAATATTTTTTGAATTTAGTCGGATAATCTGGATTTGTTGTTCTCCATTTAGCACCATTATAATGATATGCAATGCTTTCCCAATCTTTGTTCTTCATGGCACTGATTAATACCTTTACCTAATCACAAGTAATTTCTTTTAAAAAAAATCAAGCTTGTTTAGGCTGAATTACTCTAATTATTAAAATATTTAATCATGTCAACTCTCTCTATTAATTTGTCTTGAAAAATAGTGTCCTCTATTATTTCTCCCGTCTTATTATTTCTATATTTATAAATTACGTACTTGGCAATAAATACTTTTTTAAGTACATCAAAATAGATAATATATGACATTGCATCTCTGGCGGCCCCATATTCTTGAATTAATGATATGGTATCAGAATCATTCCCAAACAAGAAGAAGTTATATTTTCTTTCAGTTTGATAATCTGCCATTCGAAGCAAGAGTCTCGTCGTTTTAATTTTATTTTTTCCATTTAGAATAATTGAGAACCCTACAATAGAATCTTTCGCAGATAGAAAGACAGAATCTTTAATTCCATTTTTATCATAATCTGATGTTATAAAATTGATTAGATCAGGATTTTTATAATATACACTGCTATCTTGTAAATGACTCTTATTTATTTTTATTTTATGATCTATTGGCAAGACGATATCGTCTTGCGCATTAGATTTCCTAGTGCAACAATATAAATGGAACATTGCTAGCAGCAATAGTATTATCTTTAGTTTTCTCTTTTGTTTCATTTTTTCGACTTGTATTCTTCGTAATATTTAGCCATATCTGTGGGATATGAACTGTTATTTACTTTCCAGTTAGAACCATTATACCAATAGGTGAAATTTTCCCAATTTTTATCTTGAAGGGCCTTATGTGCCTTAGTTTTTACTTTTAGCAAGTATGTTTTGAAATAAGAAAGTTGCTGTTTTTCGCACATATTCATAGCATTTTCAAAATCTTTCGGAGTTTTATAGCTATGATAATAATATTCTCCCATTACCTGAAATGCCCCCCAAGAACAAGATTGTATGGCGATATCCTCGTCTATTTCTTTTGCTTTATCAAACTTTTCCAAAGAAGCAATTTCTTCATTTGCTTGTTTTATTCCTTCAGAACTATATACATATCTTCCTGATGCACTATTAACTAAATATGGTTTCATTTCCATTTTTTGCTTAGCAAATAATTCTCCATATTTTGATGAAAGTAATCTATACATATAATGACGTTCATATAAAATTTTAGCAACTTGCTTGTCATTATGCATAGTGAAGTTTTTTCCGGATGATTCTCTTTTAGCAACTGCATAAATCGCAGCAGATTCTGTATCTAATTCATTTGCTAGTTTTTTATAATCCGCATCAGAAATCTTTTCACCTTTACCAGAACATGATTTGTTTACTAATCCCATCTCTAAACAGTAGCAAACAGAAGCTACGCCAATTGTAACTCTTCCACAATGTTCCCAACTGTCTGGTACATCTCCCTTAAGTTCAAGCCAAGCATCAGTATTATCTTTAAAATAAAAATCAATAAACTGAACCTTTTCCATCAGGTTTTTGCTAAATACAATCTCAATAATATCTCCGTATTTTTTTATTCCCAAATCATGTTCTACTTCTTTTTTATGATTCGAAACAAATTCTTGTCCTGCAATAGTTGTGAGCTTATACCTTAAATAGCCGTCAGGATCACTTGCATACTGATGTGCTTTTTGAAGTTTAAACTTTAATACAGTTTTTCCTTTTTTGATTGTTTCAGGCTTAAATTCAATTTTCACATCAGATATTGCCTGATAGGCCTCTTTTAGATATGCCGAAATAATTTTTGCTTTACTTGCTGTTCCAACTTTAAAATCATCACTACTCAATAGCTGTGCAAAAGGTACAAAATCGTACTTACTTACATAATCATAAAAATTAATCCCCATTATTTTTTGCTTTTAGTTTTTTAGCTGCAATCATTATTATATCATCTTCTGTAGTTCGTATCATCATCTTTTTAGCAGTTTTTGTCATGCTTTGGTGGGCAAATATGACACTTTCAGATTGCACTTTTACCATAATGTTTTTTGCTTGTTTTATAATTGCCATACTCTTTAGTTAAAACTTGAATTTTCACCCGAATGTCCATTTAGATTTTTCGCGCTGTGTATATCTATATCATCTTCTGTTGTACTGATGTTCATCTTCCCTGCAATTTCCCCTGCAGTTCCGCCCACGGTTCTGATATAGTTTTCATCTGCAATTTCGGTTCTGTTATCTGATTTTTCAAATAAATTTCCATTGGCAGTTATTGTAATATTATTTCCTGCAGTTTGTGTTATATCATTATCTGCCTCTTGAATAATATTTGTTCCTGCTTTCAACGTAATACTCTCTGAAGCATCAAGAATGATATTTTTAGCTCGTATGGTAACAGTTTCCGGAGAAGTCACATTGATATTCTTATTCTCTTCATCCAAATGAATTTCATTTCCACTAGGATCAGAAAGTATAATACCAATTTTCTCAATGAATTTAAGCAATTGACCAAAGCGCATTCTTATAGCTTTTATCATATTTTCACGATCAAAGAATTCCGGTTTTGCTTTACCGTTATACTGCGATCCTGAAACATAAGGACATTGAATATTTCCTCCTTCAAAATTAACCATTACTTCATCGCGTATTTCCGGTCTCCAATAGATGCCCCTACCTTCACCTGAATAGGCTTGTATAACACGCATCCAGTCGCTTGAGGTGCTTCCGCTTGCCCAATAAAATTCTACTTTTACACGACCTAAACCTTCGGGATCATTGTTGTCTATTATTCTGGCAGGCTGGGTTTCGGCTTTGGCAAAAGCATGAACATTGGTATAATGTGGCGCAGCTACATCTGCCGGAATTGCCTTGAACTCGCAGGTGTAATTTCCGTGAACTTCAGAATGGTGTGTTGCTTCAATAACAATTAACTCGTGTTCTACGGTTTGGTTTACAATAGTAAACACTTGCCCAAGTCCTAATGGCAAATAAGAGATTCCGCTATAATACACACTATTGGCATCACTGCCGGCAGTTTGCAATTTGACCATTTCATCAATTTCTTCCTTACTTTGGGCATTATTGGTATAAGCACCAATTCTTAATTCTGGCTGGGCTATAGTCCCCTGATTAAATCCTATTACGGAGGCAAAACTATCTTTACTTCCTGCTGATGTTCTACCTGCAGAATTTCGGATACTTTCGGCATTATTGTAATTATAGCCCGCCAAAGAAATTTTATGCGCCGACATATTGGCTTCTATCTTAAAACGATGCAGCGAAGCGCCGTTGATCAGTTTAATTTTTGTGTGTGAAGTTTGTCCGAGCTGCATACGCATTCCGTCAAAATAAAACCATTGTCCATAACGGGCTGAAAGTCTTTTAAGAAAGTTAAAACTGGTTTCATTATACTGCGCCATATACTTAAATTCTTTAAGATAAGTTGATCTTATAGCAGCTCGTTGGTAAAATTCTCCAGGTCCTTCTGCAAATATACTCAGTGCAATATCATCCAAACCTCGTTCGAGATAGGTTCTCGATTTTTTCATATCATCCAGAACAATGGTGTGACTTATTCCTGTAACGTGCAAACCTGCCGGACTACCGTGAAGGTCAACGGAAGTAAGATTATTAATAATTCCTTTACTCATTAATTTGATTCCGGTTAAACTTTTAAAAGTAAAAATAACTTCGTCGCCAAGATACTTTCTTATTGCTTTGGCCTGATCTGCAGGATCAATGATTGCTTTTCCTGTATATTGCCAAACAAATGAAAAATGATGATGATCTGCCATCTTTTGTGATAACTTTAAATCATAATAAACGATGTTTTGAGTAAATCCTGAAATTGTAATATGTACATGGTCTGAAAAGTGTGCCATAATAGATTATGCTAATTAGTAAATTAAATAATTATTTAAACCATCAATTTATTACGTGTTTTTTAACGACGAAATCGATTAATTAAATATATAACTGGAAGAATTTTAGATTTACTACAAAAAGTTATTATACTATTAGAATAAGGCAATTTTATATCAACTCGTTTTGGTACGAAATAAAAAAAGCCCAACTATAAAGTTGAGCTTTCTTAATATTTAAAAAGATTTATAATTAAAAATGTATTCCATAAAGTCTGCTTTTTTCTTCAAAAAAAGGAATAATTCGGTTTTTATTAAATTCCACCCCCCCTACTCCTCATACATCTCCATCCACAACCTAGTCTCCTCCAAATCAAGTTCCTTCTCAATCTTCCTAAAAATCTCTTCATTTACAGAACCCGATTTATGCATCGATTCTAGCTTTCCGCGTTCCACATTCAAAAGATCGATTTGAAGTTTGGTGAAGTCGTTGAAAATCTCGCCACCCATTATATTTCCTTTTCCGAAGAAATTGGCTGGAAGTTCGGTTTTTTGCAGGCGGTTGAATTTTACCTCATATTTGCTTTTTATGTTATGGAGCAAGTCATCGTTGAGTAAGGAGAAATTATCTTCGATATGGGTAATAGTTTGCGAAACGATGATATTTCTTATTTCGTATTCTTCCGCGATGATGGAATACTTTTCGATTTTTAGTTTTTTAATCAGCCAAGGCAATGTCAATCCCTGAATGACCAAAGTGGAAAGGATCACACAAAACACCAGATAAATGATGAGGTTTCGGAGTGGAAAAGCCTCCGTTTCGTTCATCATTAGCGGAAGCGCCAAAGCCGCAGCCATCGACACCACGCCACGCATTCCGGACCAGCCGAAAACAATCATGTTCCGGAAATCGAATTCTTCCTGCAAACGGATTTTTTTACTGATATATCTTGGCAGCAAAGTCGCCGGAATCACCCATAAAAAACGCACCAAAATCACGACCAAACTTACCGAAGCGCCCCAAATAAACAAAGACCAACCGGAATAATCCCCGATCCCTTCGATAATTTGTCGCAACTGCAATCCGATTAAAATAAAGATCAATCCGTTTAAAATATTGGTTAGAACACTCCAAATTGTTCCCGTCATGATTCGGCTTTCGTGCGTGAAAATCGTTCCTGATCTCGCCGAAAGAAAAAGTCCGGTTGCCACTACGGCCAAAACTCCCGAAGCTTCAAAATGTTCGGCAATCAGATAAGAAGCAAAAGGTGTTAATAAAGTTAAAGTCGCTTCGATCACCTCATCGCAAACAAACTTTTTATGAATAAAACTCATGATGTATCCTACGCCTAAACCTATACCGATTCCTAAAACCGACATGATCACAAAGTTCAGTCCGGCTTGCCACAGTACAAAATTTCCGGCGGTAATAGCGGTCAAAGCATATTTGTAAGCGACAAGTCCACTCGCATCATTCACCAGACTTTCGCCTTCGAGAATTGCAATTAATCTTGGGTGCAATCCCAACCCTTTTGTAATAGAAGTAGCCGAAACCGCATCAGGAGGAGAAACAATCGCGCCCAGTAAAAAAGCTAACGGCCAGGAGATATCATCTATCAGCATATGTGCCGCAACAGCCACAGCCACAGTGGTAAAAAGTACCAAACCTACAGCCGCCAAAGTAATGGGACGGATGGTTTGTTTAAAATCTGACCAGCTCGTGTACCACGCAGCGTGATACAAAAGCGGCGGCAAGAAGACAATAAAAACCACTTCGGGACTTAGAGCAATGACCGGAAGCCCCGGAATTACACTAATGATTACTCCGCAAAGTACCAGCACAATCGGAATGGGGAAATTGTATTTTTTACTGATAAGGCTTAGGAATGCAACACCAAATAGTAACATGATAATTACGGTAATATTTTCCATTTTCTGATTGTTTTGGTAATTTCGGTATTTAGAGTACGAATATAATATTTTTAATTTTTCTTTTTTTAGCCACAGATTAAAAGGATTAAAATGATTTTTTCTTTTGAGTGTGGTTAGTTTTTGCACGCAGATTTGGCAGATTGAGCAGATTTTATTTTCTGGTTTGTGTATTGGTCTATATGTAAAACTATGTCTCTTTAACTTTTGAAACTTTGTCAAAGTTTAAAACTTTGACAAAGTTGCCGCACAATAAATCCTTTTAATCTGTGGCAAAAAAAATTAAACACAACACAATTAAACTCCTGCAAGCAAAACCTCTTTTAACCAAATTTTATCATACTTTCCATCATAAATAACCCAAAAAAAATTACATTTGACCCTTAAATTCATTGCCTTATATTATGATTCAGAAAAGAAATTTTATTGGTTTACTGACCTTGTTAGCTGTCTTTTTTTACGCGCCGTTAACCTATTCACAAACCAAAGCGGCTACAACTGAAACTGCACCGGTTAAAGCTGATACTACTCCGCCTAAAACCCAGACCAAATCGAAACTTTTTGAAGAAAGTGCTACCGACAGCGATTATTTGATGGCGATCGAAAAAGCGGGAGAAGTTTTGGAATCTGCTCATAATGACACCGAATTTGACGGAAACAGTCATCGTTTGTTTGGAGAAATTAAACGAACGCAAGGAAAACTCGATCTTATTCTGGTTAGCTTAAAAGGGGCAAACCCTAACGTGCGCAACCAGCAAATGTATCGTATTGTGCTCAAAGAAATCGAACAGGAACTTGACGAACAAAATACGGCAATTAATTCCCGAAATCTGGCGCTTGAAAAAATCAAAGGCAGGGTAATTGATTTGCGCAAGGATAAAACTTTAATGGGACTTTTGAAAGATACCATTAAACGCCAGCAATTTAAAAAAGAATTTGCCAATCTTAAAGAAAGATACCTGAGCACAGACAGTTTAATGAACAAAAATCAGGGCATTTTAAATACCAATAAAAGACTTACCGTAGAACGAAAAATTGCGGTTTCGAATGCGCTAATTACCGTAGAAGGTAAATTGGAACAATCCGGAATAAGCATGCTCAGAAAAGAATATCCTGCTTTATGGAGTATCAGCGATTCTACTTCTAAAAAATTAGTCGGAAAAAATATCAGGGCTAAAATAATTATCGAAGAAAATGTCGCTTCGTACTATTTGAGTTATAAAGCAGGCGCATTGATCTTTTTGGTCTTATTAATGGGATTATTGGGCTGGTACATTTTTCGTAATTTAAAATACCTTAAAAATAACGGCCACGAAGAACATTTATCTGAATTTAACTTTAAATATATCAATAACGGCATCATTGTTCCTGTTGCTGTAGTAGGCCTTAACATTGCGGTAGTGAGCAATTTGTATGCTCCGGCGATGTTTATAGAGCTTATTCAGCTTGGTCTTTTGGGACTTATTACGATTCTATTCAAAGACAATTGGTCAAAAGTGGCGATGCGCAATTGGCTGTTGCTTTTAGTTTTATTTTTTGTTTTGTGTTTCCTTGACTTATTTATTGCCGTTGGGTTTATACAACGCTGCGCTTTTATTATCATCAATATTTTGGGTGTTCGTTATGGATTCGTTCAAATTAAAACACTAAAAGATCAGCTTTACTACAAAGGATTTTTTAAATGGGCAACGATCATTTTTATTGGTCTGAATGTACTGGCAATCCTTAATAATCTTTTTGGAAGAGTTTCTCTTGCCAATATGTTAAGCATAACTGCTTTTATATCGCTTACTCAAATTGTTGCACTAAGTGTACTTTTGAAAATAATTTTAGAAATTATCCTTTTACAAATTTATACGACGCGTGTAAAACGTGGTATCGAAAAGATTTTTGATTACGAAAGCTTGTCTGAAACACTCAAAAAACCTTTCATCATCGTGATTAGTTATATGTGGATTGTGGTCATTGCAGCCAATTTAAACATTTGGGAATCTTTACGTACGGGTTTAAATTCATTATTAAGTCATCCCAATACCATCGGAAGTATCACTTTTACGCTTGGAAACATTGTATTGTTTTTTATCATTATCTGGGTTGCGCATTTATTGCAGAATTATGTAGCGTACTTTTTTGGTGAAGTTGATGATGAAAACGAAGAAAACATCAACAAAAAGCAACATTCTAAATTATTGATCACGAGACTTGTGGTTTTAATTTGCGGTTACCTTTTGGCCGTTGCTGCATCAGGAATGCCTTTAGACAAACTGAGTATTTTACTTGGAGCTTTGGGTGTTGGTGTCGGACTTGGACTTCAGAGTGTGGTGAACAATTTCGTTTCGGGGATTATTTTGATTTTTGATAAACCCATACAAATTGGAGACGTAATCAATATTAGTTCAGAATCAGGGCGAGTAAAATCGATGGGACTGCGTACCACCAAAATCAACTCGGCAAACGGAGCGGAAATTATTATACCAAATGGTAATTTATTGTCGCAAAACATTACGAACTGGACGTATACTGATAATTTTAAACTGGTAGAAATTGCTGCAGAAGTCAGCGGAGATGTTATGCCGGAAGACATTAATGCCTTAATATTATCCTCTCTTGAAAGCATGGATTTGGTAAATAACACAAAACCTCCGCATATTTATTACACTGCAATTGCCGATGAAAAATTCAAACTGCAAATAAAATTCTGGTGCAGTATTTACCGTACCGAAGAAACTATTAGCAGTGCGCGTCAGGTACTTTTTAGCAATTTTAAAGCTAAAGGTTTAACCATCTCAACATAATATTTACAAACTAATATTAATCAAGATGCTATATTAAAATCCGTTAAATTAAATTTTTGACGGATTTTTTTTGAGGTTAATTTCCGTGATAAGCAGATAGTAACAATTGTTGTACAATGTAAACTCTTTTTTTATTTTTATAATTCATTAAAAAAGAACCTATAAAAAACCGTAAACCATTAATTTTAAAAACAATACCCGAAATTCACAAATTATTGATTTAGAATCTAAAGCGTTAAATTTATCGGTATAGTACTGATTAATAGTAATAAAATTAGTTCTATCTTAGCAGAATTAAATCGATTTTGAATTAAATATGATCTCTAATTAAGAGAAAGACAGTTCAAAACAGGATAATGCAAAAAAGTAAAATGTGAATTGAATTGCTGAAAAAGTAAAAAATTTATAATATTCAAATGATTAAACAGAATTACAATTTATTGCTGGCGGATGATGATGAAGATGATTGCGATTTTTTTAAAGAAGCACTGGATGAATTAACGCTTCCCGTATCTCTCGTAACTGTTAATGATGGCGTGCAGCTTATGGATTTTTTAGCAGATCATTCCAGAGACAATTTACCGGACCTGCTTTTTCTGGATCTTAATATGCCCCGAAAAAATGGTTCTGAATGTCTAAAAGAAATAAAAGAAAGTGAAAATCTCAAAAACCTTCCGGTGATTATTTTTTCTACTTCGCTGGACAATTCAATTGTAGACGTGATGTATGCAAAAGGTGCAACGTATTACATTCGTAAACCCGGCGAATTTTCTCAATTAAAAAAAGTAATCGAAAATGCCCTTATTTTGGCATCCCAAAATAATTTCAAGCAACCTCGAAGAGAGCAATTTATACTCCAACCCTAATTCGTTTCCAGAATGAGTTTTACAGATCATAAACATTATTTTCTATCCGATGGTGGCGAAATGGGCAAATTGATACGCGCTAAAGATTGGAGTACAACATCTTTAGGCGATCCTGAAAACTGGCCGCAAAGCCTTAAAACCATTGTGGCCCTAATGCTCAACAATCCCTTTGGAATGTTAGTGGTTTGGGGAGAAGATTATACCCAAATATACAACGATACTTACAGTCAAATTCTGGGTTCAAAACATCCTAAAGCTTTAGGGATTAGTTCTCAAACCACATTTTCAGAAGTTTGGGATATCCTTGCACCTATGTTTCATGATGTAATGAATGGAAGTTCTGTTAGTTTTCCTGATTTTAAGCTCACATTAGACAGAAATGGATATGATGAAGATTGTTATTTTGATTTCTCGTACAGCCCTATTAAAAAAGAAGATGGTGTTGTAGGCGGTCTTCTGGTTACGGTAATCGAAACTACAGAAAAAGTAAGAGCAACTGCAGCTCTTAAAGAAAGTAATCACAGATTTAGAAACAACATCATGCAGGCTCCCGTAGCCATGTGTGTTATGAGAGGACCAGATCATGTTGTAGAAATTGCCAACGATCAGATGATTCAGTTATGGGGAGTCGAAGCCAGTGAAATTATTAACAAACCTGTTTTTGACGCTTTACCCGAAACAAGAAATCAATATCTTGAAGATGTACTCAATAGTGTGTACAAAACCGGAATAAAATTTGTTGCCAACGAGCAACTTGTTAAGCTGCCCCGCAACGGAAAAATAGAAGATACGTACTTGAATTTTGTTTATGAAGCCCTAAGAGAAGCCGATGGCAGTATTTCGGGCGTTGTTGGAATTGCGATAGAAGTAACTTCGCAAGTACTTTCGCGATCAAAAGTGGTAGAAAGTGAGCAAAAAGTAAGAGAGCTGGTCGAAAATGCACCTTTCCCAATTGCATTATATGCAGGAAAGGATATGATTGTTGAACTGGCCAATGATTCTATTATAAAAATATGGGGAAAAGGGAATGACGTTATCGGAAAATCATTTAAAGATGTAGTTCCGGAACTGGATAACCAATTGGTTTTTGAACAAATTAGTGAAGTCTTAACCAGCGGAAAATCTTTTCATACCCAAAATACACCTCTTGATCTTACTGTTGACGGAAAATTTCATACTTATTATTTTAATTACAGCCTAACGCCCATATATGACGTAAACGGCAATGTATATGGTGTAATGAATACAGGAGTCGATTTGACAGATCTGAATTTAGCCAAGAAAAAAACAGAGGAAAGCGAGCAAAACCTGCGTAGTATGGTATCGCAGTCGCCTATTGGTATCTGCGTATTGGATGCAGCAACTTTAATAACTGAAATTGTAAACGACAGTTTCATAGAAGTTGCAGGAAAAAAATACGAGGAAATTGCAGGAAAAAATTATTGGGACGCTTTTGCTGAGGTAAGAGCTGCTTACGAAGTTCCGTTGCAAAAGGTAATTGAAGAAGGTAATCCGTTTTATGCCAATGAGGTGGAGATGAATCTCATCAGACATGGCCAAGAAGAAAAAATATATGTGACTTTTGTTTATGCTCCGCTAAAAAATACAGAAGGAAAAGTAACAAAAATTGCCATTTGGGTATTGGACAATACACCGCAGGTACATGCCCGACAAAAAATTGAAGAAGCTGACAAACGTTTCAGAAATACGGTGAAACAAGCTCCTGTAGGAATTACGATTTTACGCGGTC
>Ga0247817_10000229_pt1 | contig 35647 bp, 29 predicted proteins | sample UWRJL212509R1_FD_178010 | JGI IMG/M metagenome (GOLD analysis project Ga0247817, IMG submission 178010) | Plant litter microbial communities from Arlington Agricultural Research Station in Wisconsin, United States - UWRJ-L212-509R-1 | ecosystem: Environmental > Terrestrial > Plant litter >...
GGATTTAATTATTATTTTTTTTTTGGATGCTTATTTATGGGAAGTGCTCTGAAAGGAGAAGAATTATTTTCGTAATGTCGGTTGGAAAAACAGATACAAAAACTAGGACATTATTAAATTTTACAAGAAAAATCTATTATATTAGTCTTTCTAAAAATCAGCCAGTCTGAGCTCTACTCTCCTATCAAATTCATTTTATCAGCTTACGATTATTCACAAAATTATTTATTTAACTTGTCTTTTTTTGAAATTTATAGGCAGTTGTAATGTATTAAATATTTTGAAAATCTTATTAATAATATAAATCACGTATTTATGGAAGAGAGTTAATGATATAATTTACCATAAAGACGAATATTGAATATCTTTACAAAAAAACTAGAATTAAATTGATACCTATAATTGACATATTTGCGGGTCCGGGCGGACTTGGTGAAGGATTTTCTTCTCTATTGAATAATAACGGAGAAAGAGCATTCAGAATCAAGTTGTCTATAGAAAAAGATCCACATGCACATCAGACACTAAAACTCAGAAGTTTTTTCAGAGAATTTAATATTGGTCAGGTACCAGATGATTATTACTCTTTTGTAAGAGGCGAAATTACCCTTAATGAATTATATGAAAGACACCCTGAGCAGGCAGCTTCAGCTGATACCGAAGCATGCTGTGGAACTTTGGGAGAGCCGGATGAAGGAGATGTTAATGCATTAACAAACGAAGAAGTCGATAATAAAATTCAGAATGCTTTGGAAGGTCGCATTAACTGGGTTTTGATAGGAGGGCCTCCATGCCAAGCATATTCATTGGTGGGCAGATCAAGAAGACAGGAGAAAATACTCGATGAAGCTAAAGATAAAAGAGTTGGTCTTTATAAAGAGTATTTACGGATAATTGCCGTTCATCAACCTGCTGTTTTCGTAATGGAGAATGTAAAGGGAATATTATCTGCTAAAACAGAAGAAAACCAGATTTTTAGTAAAATTCTGGAAGATCTTTCTAATCCAGTAGGAGCTTGTATTTCTGAAGGGGAGATAGTCGATTATAATCAGCCACATGTCCGTTATCGTATATATTCTCTCACTCAGAATCCTTATAATTATGATCCTGCTGGCTATCCTATTTTTAGGAATAATGACTTTATCATCAGATCAGAAGAATACGGAATACCTCAGAAAAGACATAGAGTGATTTTATTAGGAGTCCGTGAGGATATTCCTGCACCAGAACAAATTCTTGAAAAAAGCGATGAAATTCCTCTTTCATCTGTTATCGGGAATCTACCGGAAATACGAAGTGGTATTACTCGTAGCTTAACTCATTTTACTATGGAGCCTGATGAAGAAGGAAAACTGAAAAAAAAGAGACATTATGAAAGAGTAAATGATTGCTTTGAAGAATGGTCCGCTTATATGAACGAATTTAATAATATGATTTCCAATATCCTTGAAGTTGAAACAGAGCAATTAATACTTCCAGAGACTTTAGGCGAAGAATTTATTCCGGTAGAAGTTTACGATTTACCAGCAGATCATCCTTTGTCAAATTGGTATTCAGACAATAATCTTAATGGGATACTTCATCATGTATCACGCAAACATTTACTTCAGGATATCAAAAGATATATGTTTGCGAGTCGCTATGTTGAACAGCATGGTAAGTTTCCAAGATTGGAAGATTACAGACTAGCAGGAGAAGACCTTATGCCTGATCATGAGAATGCTGAATCAGGAAAATTTACAGATCGTTTTCGGGTACAGTTGCCTGATATACCAGCCACTACAGTTACAAGTCATATTTCAAAAGACGGACACTATTTCATTCACTATGATCCGCAACAAAGCAGAAGTTTTACTGTTAGAGAAGCAGCCCGTGTACAGACATTTCCTGACAACTATTATTTCTGTGGTGGGAGAACCCAGCAGTTTCATCAAGTGGGAAATGCTGTTCCTCCTTTCTTAGCATATCAAATAGCGAAAGTTGTGGCGGAAGTTTTTGATCAGATATTGCCTGTACCCTTAAATCTTAGGGATAATTAGAAAATAAACCATTATATAAAAACATAAGAATGATGGATAATAATAGAAAATTAGCGCATGTAGTAGCTTACTATATTTCGAGATTTGATAAAGATGCACTTAAAAATCTTGGATATGGAAGTTTTAGCGAGGCATTCATTCAATCAGCTGAAGCATTGGGAGTGAAACGAAACTATTTAAAATTTAATCGGGATGAATTTGATGTAGTACATCCTCATAAAAAAGGATGGAGAAATCGCCCTATTGCGCCAAGTATATCAGATACAATTAATGCACTACAAAGTCTTGATAAAATCGCTCTTACAAATATAGTTCAGGACATAATAAAAAATGGAAAAAAACTTGAGCTAATCGAAGATCTTGAACAATTAATATCTATTATACCAGATAAAAGAAAGAAGACCAAAAAAAGAGAATATACACTGCGGAATGTTACAGGAAAAAAAGCTGAAGAATTATTTGTAGACTGGTTTAAATCTGATCAGAAAATCCTTCCCCAAGGAAAGAACTTAGTGGATATGAGAGATTATGGTTGTGGGTACGATTTTCAGATTGTCGTATCTGAAAAACAAGTTTACGCTATAGAAGTTAAGGGGCTCCTAGAAGACGAAGGTGGAATATTAATTACAAGTAAAGAATGGGAAACAGCTAGTAGAATGAAAACTGATTATTATCTCGTTCTTGTCAGCAATATTGATAGCGATGCGGTTATTACTATTATTAATAATCCATATGAAAAACTTTCTCCGAAAAGAAATTTACAGACCGTTATCCAAGTCAATTGGACAGTTTCACCAAAAGAAATTCGTCACATTATAGAAAAATCATGATTACAGATTATTCAAAATATTCCACTGCTGATGCTGCGCCAATTGCTGTTAATATGCTGGAATCCTTCAGAGCTGTAGGATATAGCATGGAAGCAGCTGTTGCAGATATTCTAGATAATTCGATTTCGGCAGGAGCAAAAAATATCTGGATAGACTTCAACTGGAATGGAGCTGACACCACATTTTCATTAAAAGATGATGGTTGTGGAATGACAAATGATGAATTGATTAATGCTATGCGACCTGGATCTAAAGACCCTAATGATAAACGGGATATAAATGATCTTGGTCGTTTCGGTTTAGGATTAAAAACAGCATCATTCTCACAATGTAGAAAGTACACAGTGATTTCAAAAAAGACATCGACTGAACCTATATTTTGGACGTGGGATTTAGATTATGTGTATCAATATGCAAAGGAATGGAAATTAATAGCAACATTACCCGATGGAAATTGGGAACAACAAGTTAAGAATTTATCTTCCGGAACTATAGTTATCTGGCAGGATATGGATCATCTTTTGAAAGGTATAGTTGCTGAAAATCAAAAAGCATATAATAAGTTTCTGGAAACAATGGAACGAATTAAAAAACACATTGCGACAGTTTTTCATCGGTACATTGAAGGAAATAGAGTGAAAATATTTTTCAGCGGTAGAGAAATTATAGCATGGAACCCTTTTCTAATAAGTCATACGGCAACACAGAATTTTCCAGAAGAGCCTCTGCAAAATGGAAAAATTAGAGTTCGAGGCTTTGTTCTACCTCATAAATCCAAACTCACACCTGAAGAATTCAAGAAAGCAGAGGGTTTAAGAGGATGGAATGCACAGCAAGGTTTTTATGTATACAGAAACGAACGTATGTTGGTTAGCGGCGAATGGCTTGGACTATTCAGAAAAGAAGAACACTTCAAGTTGGCAAGAATAATGATTGATCTACCGAATAGTCTGGACGGAGAATGGCAGATTGATATAAAGAAATCAGTTGCAAGAGCTCCTTTTGGGCTAAAAGAGAATCTGAAAGCCTATGCTTCCCTGATAAGAGCTCAGGCTGTTGAGGTTTACAGGCACAGAGGTAAAGTTGTTCAACGGAATTCCACGGCTCAGCATTTTCAGCCCGTATGGATAGAAAAACAAAAGGATGGAAAACGTTATTATGAAATAAACCAGGAACATCCTTTCATTGCATCAATGGATATGAAAGCTATAAAACCGCTTATCAGATTGTTGGAAGAAACATTACCAGTTCCATTGATTGTTATTAATGAGTCCGAAAATCCGGATTCGTTTTTTCGACCATTTGAAAAAGCAGCAGCTTCCAGTGAACTAAAAGAATTGCTGAAAACAGTATATAATTCATTATTGAATACTAACACACCGGAACAGGCAAAAAGCAGATTATTGCTGATTGAGCCATTTAATGAGTATCCGGAATTAATTGAATGTCTATGAGCAATTATCAGCAGGCAAAAACATTATGTAATGCATGGCTTTCGGAAATAGCGAAAACGGACAGTGTAAATGCTGTACTTATTAAGGAAAAGGTCGATCTTGTTAATACACTTTTTAATTTACCCGAATCCGAGAAGGCTAAATTGGTTGAAGAATTAGAAGTTTTATACTCGATCTTATCAGATCAGTATCGTATACTGGATGATATAAAGCCAGATCCATGGGTGAAAAATGCCAAATCTGAAATAAATTGGGATTTCTGGAATCGTTACAGAATGTATCTGGAGCAAAAGAATTATGCACCAGATACGCTGAACAAAATGGATAATCTGACGGATGATATTCTTGACAGATTGATTCGACCAGACAGTAATATTCCTTTTGATAAACGAGGATTAATTGTAGGCCATGTACAATCCGGGAAAACCGGAAATTATATAGGTCTTATGTGTAAAGCTGCGGATGCAGGTTATAAACTGATCATTGTTTTAGCCGGGATTCACAACAGTTTACGTTCTCAAACCCAGCTTCGAATTGATGAAGGTTTTCTTGGGTTTGACACTCAGTTGGCCAGAAGTATTACACAAACTTCAGATCGGATTGGGGTCGGGCGAATTAATCCAAACCTGATTGCTCATTCATTGACAACAAATGAGATTAATGGAGATTTTAACAGGAAAGCCTCCGAAACGTCAGGTATAAGTATAGGAGGTAAGGATCCTATTATACTGGTCATCAAGAAAAATGCTTCTGTAATGAAGAATCTTTTAGGATGGCTGGCAAGTCGTGGAAAAACAATGGAGGATGGTAAAAAGCAAATCAAAAATTTGCCTTTGCTGGTTATTGATGATGAAGCAGATAATGCATCCATTAATATCAGTAAAAATTATGTTTCCGGAATCAATGCTTGTATACGTTCGATGTTGAAATTGTTTGAGCAGAGTGCTTATATTGGTTATACAGCGACACCTTATGCCAATATTTTCATTAAACAATATACAGACGATGATGTAAAAGGACTGGATTATAATGTACACAATATCCCATTATCATTGGGTAAAGATATATTTCCAAAAAATTTTATTGTTAATATACCTGCACCTTCAAATTATATAGGTCCTGAGAAATTATTTGGAATTGAATCACTTGAAAATATTGATAGAGAAATACAGCCGTTAAAACTTTTCAGAATTGTAAACGATTATGCTGCGTATATTCCGGAAGGACATAAAAAAGACGAGCCTAAACCTGAAACAGTAACAGGGCTTCCTCCAACTCTTCATGAGGCTATTAAATGTTTCTTTTTGTCCTGTGCAGCGAGGAGAGCTCGTGGTCAGACAAATGAGCACAATTCTATGCTTATACACGTAACCAGGTTCATCGACTGGCAAGATAGAATAGCAACACTTGTTGAAAATGAAGTAAATGTTTATAGACGATTAATAGAGTTTTCTGATAGAAAATTTCTTGGTGAGCTTGAACAGCTTTGGATAGATCGGTTTGTAGATGTAACAAAAGAAGTAATTTATAATCCTTCAGTGAATGATCCATCAATAACAGAAATGTCGTGGGCGGTTATTGAACCTCATTTATATGCAGCAGTTGCTAAAATCGAAATCAGAGCAGTGCATGGTGATACCAATATAAACAGGTTAAATCATAAAAACATTCGACCTCTTGATTATTATGATCATCGTAAGACAGGACTTTCCGTAATTGCTGTTGGTGGTAATAAGCTTTCCCGTGGATTAACATTGGAAGGGCTGACCATCAGCTATTTTCTTCGTGCATCGAAGATGTATGATACTTTAATGCAAATGGGAAGATGGTTTGGATATCGTCCCGGATATCTTGATTTATGCAGATTATATACAAGCGAAGAATTAGTAAAATGGTATCAACATATAACAGTAGCAACTGAAGAGATGCGCGCTGAGTTTGACAGGATGGGAGATCTGGATAAAACTCCGGCAGATTATGGTCTGAAAGTCAGAACTCATCCTGATTCACTTGTTATTACTGCGGCTAATAAGTTTCGTTATAAAAAAATAATGACGCTAAGCCTTTCCGGTGTATTGGAAGAAACATATTCATTCAAAAAGAATGATCCAAAGCATCTGGTAAATTACAACAATACATTAAAACTTATTAACGATTTAGGATTACCTGATGGAACTGTAAATACGGAATCTATTCTCCGAAATCATTTTGTATGGAGAGGTAGAAATAACGCAGACAGAATAATTGACTACCTATATGGGTATGCCTCAGTACAACCAACTTTTAATGTAAACCTGATAAATAGATTTATCAGTGAACAACAAAAATATGGGTTAATAACGAACTGGACCATAGTGTTGATTAATAATACAACTACGGATAAAACAATTAAAATCAATGCTGATGTTACGATAGGCCTTACAAAAAGAAGTGACTTTACTCCTGAGTCAAACTATTACACGATTAACAAATCTCATATTATCGATCCACGGCATGAGTACATAGATCTGACAGATGAAGAAATAGAAATAGCCTTCAAAAAAACCACAGAAGACGCAAAGAAAAACGGGAAAAATTTGTCAAAGATTGACAAACCCAGCCCAGTACGAGTAAAAGAAATCAGACCGGATGAGCAAGCTCTTCTATTGATTTATTTATTGGATCCACAACCTAAAGAAGATAAAGCTCCTCTCTCATCGATTCCTATAGTTGGATTGGCAGTTAGTTTTCCCTGGATGAAAAATGCGAGGTCTATTGAATATGCAGTGAATGAACAATTCCTGACAGAACTGGATTATTCTGATGAATTGGATGATCAGGAGTTAGAAGACTCTGTTACTTCTGTTGAAAAAGAAAATGAACTGGAGCAACTGGAAGTTCTTGAAAATAGGATTGAAAATAAATTTAAAGAACTGGAGGGCAAAACAAAAATGTGGAAACCTACTTTCTTATATGGAACTAACAAACTGAAATATATTGATAAAAGACCTGAAGCTATTCCTGTAATAAAGGCTATAGATGTTCATCGTTATTATATTAATCCGTATGTTGATTCATGGATTGAAAATCCTGAACACTTATTAATAAATAAAGGACTTGTTATATCTACGGTGAAATTTCAGGCTCAGAATTTTTCTATTTCAGAAAATTCACTGGTTTTAGACGGTGAATGTCTTGCAATATGGATTCCGGAAATCCCTTCCGAATATTTATCTGCTATTCTAAACTCTGTATTTTTTACATATTATAACAGAGGTAAAGCAGGGCTTGCAACAGAACAGGTAATAGAAAATTTTCCATTTATTTATTCAGAGCAGTACAGTCATGGGATTTATATTTTGGTAAGATGTATTTTGGCATTACAAAAAGAGCAATCTTCCAGAGAGAGTCATGTGATGAGTTCATTTTTTATGAGTGTTCTTGATACAGTAATTTTTGAGATCTATTTTCCGGAAATTTTTGCAATAAATCGTCTGAACGTTCTTTTTGAATTACAAAGTCTTATTCCGTTTGATAATGATGCAGAACATATAAAACACTACTATCAGTTATTGAACAAGCCTCAAAGTCATGTCAAAAAAGCAATTTATGATATAACTACAATTCCTGAATTTAAACTTATTTACCAAACTCTGACGAATGAAAATTAAACGCATTCAAATTAACAATTACAGAGCATTTCTGGTAAATAACGACCAGGAATCAACCCGTTATACAATTGATCTGCCGAACGGAGAAAACTTGTTGATTTACGGAGAAAATGGAAGTGGAAAATCATCTCTTTTCCGTGCCCTGAAAGATTTTTTTAATTCTGCTTTGAATGCAGAACTGGCATTTCAGAAAAACCTGTTTTATAATCCTGATGATAATGAGGAACAACCTTGTATAAATATAACGCTCGAAGATGAAAGCGAATGTTCTTTCTCTGCTGAAACAGCAAAGACAAATACACATACCATTCCTGTAATTGCAAGAGCAAGTATTGTAAAGGGATTTGTGGGATATAGAGACTTATTACAACTTCATTTCCGGCAATATAATAACCAACCAGATTTATTTTCTTTTTTCTTAGGACAAACTGGATTGTTTTCAGATATGATCCTTCCTTCTCCGTTGCAACCTGCAAATAAGACTTCGTATAAAGACCTATGGGAAAAGATCCAAAACGGCAAAGTACAGAATGATATATCTGACTATAACACTAATGTGTATGCTCAGTTTCTAGAATTAGAAGACAGAGCCAATATGCTTCTCAAGTATTTTCAGAAAGAGTGTACTTTAAAAATAGAGTATAAAGAAATGGAATTACAAGGTGTAGATCTAATACCTCCTTTTATTTCCCTTAAAATAAAATTCTTTGAGAAAGAATTGCCCGAGCATGAGGAAGTACTGAATGAAGCCCGTCTGACAGCACTAGCTATATCTGTTTATTTAGCCTATATTCTTGGATTACCGACAACAGATTTAAGGATTTTATTTCTTGATGATATCTTTATCGGTCTCGATATGACCAATAGAATTCCTTTATTGGAGATACTCACAATGGATGAATTCAATGATGGAACTTCGTTTAAAGATTTTCAGATATTTCTAACTACTTATGATAGAGAATGGTTTAATGTAGCTAAGCCATATCTTAAAGGCTGGGAAAAAACAGAATTTTATGTAGATACCTATAGTCATGATATCGAACGTCCATTTATACGCAAATCTGATACGTATAGGGAAAGAGCTGAATACCATCTAACAAAAGGAGATTATCCGGCTTGTGCAAATTATCTGCGAAAGGAATTTGAAAAAGAGCTAAAAAGAATTCTTCCTGAAAATATTTTATATGCGGGTTTTAATAGTACGTCAGGAGAAAATAGTGTAATCACTTTATCCAAAAGAAGCCTTTCAATTTCAGAAAATGATAATTCATGGTTTTATAAATTAAAAAAGAAAGAAGATTTGGAAATAGATACTTTCGGATTTATATCCCTACAACAAATGATAGATCAGTTTAAAAAGGTAATAAATCAATATAAAATTCCATTTTTACTCATTGATGAACTTACCGGAATTAAAAACCGATTGCTAAATCCTCTTTCTCATGACGATCTGAAATCTTCAATATTTAAAGCAGAACTTATTACCGGATTTAAAATATTAGATGAACTTCAAAAAATAACTTCGAAAGTCATAATATCAGTGAAAGATACAGATGCAATTCAGATGTACAGTATAAAAACTGATTATAAGAATGATAACTATCATTATAGATTTGAATTAAGAAGTAACCTAAGGTACTTTCAATATGGTAGTTATAGAATATTTTTTAATGCACCTTTTCATACTCAATACAGGTCAAAAGAAAATAATTTTTCAAATTTTGAAATTATGGAATATGATTATCCTTCAATTGAAAAATTATCAAAAGCTATATTTTACATTTCAGCTGAACCAGAAATTCCGTATACATTTTATGAAAATTTTATGTTCGATGAAATTTACACTGCGGAAGGAAAAAAAATATCTGAACTGATTTAATTTATGGCACAACAGGAACTCAATCAGTTTTATTCCGATTTATTACAAGATATTCGTTCAGAGCAGCTTTCAAATGAAGTAGGAGGTTCATTAGAGCAGTTATTTACTAATCAGGCAATTGTTCTTTTGTCGGACGGAGGAGAAACTGCAGATGTCAGGATTTCTTTTCATGAAAGTATTGTACCAAGAAACCGCCATAAGATCAATGCTTATGCTATTGCTGATAATTATGAAACCCTCGATCTTTTTGTTACAGTATTTAAATGTACGGATGAACCTATACGAGTACAGAAATCAGATATTGATAATGCAGCAAAACTATTACTCTCATTTTTGAAAAAAGCTGATAACAGAGAATATGCAGATAGCTTAGAAGAATCATCAGAGATATTTGACTTTGCGCATACATTAAATGCGTCGGTAGAACTGAGAGAAAACCTTGTAAGAATAAATATATTTATTTTAACCGACGGTATTTATAACGGGGAAATTCCTTCACATAAAGAATTAAATGAGATTCCTGTTTTCTTCAGAGTGATTGATTTGAATTATCTTTTCAATATTTCTGAGAAAGAATATATCCCTATTGAAATCGATTTTGAACAGGACGGTTTTGAAGTACCCTGTATCAAAGCGGATATAGATAATCCTGAATATCAATCTTACCTAGCATTAATTCCCGGACATGCACTTGTTTCTGTTTACGAGCAGTATGGAGCCCGGCTATTAGAACAGAATGTAAGATCATTTCTACAGTTCACCGGAAAAATAAACCAAGGGATCAGGAGAACAATATTGAAAGAACCTCACATGTTTCTGGCTTTTAACAATGGTATTGCGGCTACCGCCGACGATTTAAAGCTCAAAAAGACAGAAAATGGATATTTGATTGAATCTGTAAAAGATCTTCAGATTGTAAATGGAGGGCAAACAACGGCATCTGTATATCACACATGGAAGAAAGATAAGGCCGATATAAAAGATATAGTGGTTCAGGTCAAACTGAGTATAATAAAAGATAAGAATAATTTTGCGGAAATCGTGAGCCGTATTGCCGAATATGCCAATACCCAGAATAAAGTTTCCATATCTGACCTGAGTTCTAATACACCTTTTCACATTGAACTTGAAAAATTATCCAGAAATATATGGGCTCCACCTGTTAATGGTCAATCCCATCAGACAAGATGGTTTTACGAAAGAGCAAGAGGTCAATACAGAAATGCCAAGTCAAGAGAGGGAACTACAAAAGCTAAACTGAGGGCATTTGATCTTAAAAATCCTAAAAAACAGTTTTTTACTAAAGAAGAACTAGCAAAATTTATAAATACATGGAGTGAAGTCTATGTGGAAGACAAGCTTGTTATCGGACCTCATATAGTTGTAAGGGGAAGTCAGAAAAATTACGCACAGTTTATTGTACATAATATTCCTGAAAATCCAGATAATAAATTTTTCGAAGAAGCAATTGCAAAGGCAATTCTATTCAGGACAGCAGAAAAACTGTATGGAATAAAACCTAATTCAATTGGAGACATGAGATATATTACAGTGCCTTACACTCTCGCCATATTATCGTTTAAAGAAGGAACAGAAATAAATCTTACCGAAATATGGAAGAAACAAGGTATATCTGATAAGTTGCAAACTACAATTTATGATTTGATGGTTAAGGTAGAACAATTTATAAAAAAGAATGCACCAGGAGCTTTGTATGGAGAATGGGCAAAGAAAGATGATTGCTGGTCACTAATAAAGCAAAATTTTAAACAGAAACTCATTAAATAAATTTAATTTTTACATTTACTTAGAGAATGGTTCAGATTTAAACTCCAACAATAAAATGAACATAATAGAGAAAATCGATTGGTATCGGAACGTTTTTTGCACTTCATTAGGCTAACCTAATAGGTCTTGAGCTTTTTAGCTTTAATTCTAAAATGACATAAGCAAGAGGAATAATGTTATCTTTTAGAAGCAGTTGCCATGAAAAGCTTTTTCGTAAGATTAGGAGTGATTTACTGTTAACAGTATCACACTACTAACATTAAATTAACTATTCCAAAAAAATATTTCCAATAAAGTTTTCTTAAGTTCTTCATGGGTATAGTTCATTACGCAAAGGCGATCAGAAAGCGTTATATTCATGGCTGGCTGGAATTTTGCACGAATCTAAAAAAATATTCAGGTTGGTACTGCGGGTCTGATAGTAAATGGAAAAAAGTTTCCTGAGGGGAGATTTTTCGCAATTTGTAAATATGTAAGCAGTAATAGACAGCAGTTGCTAAAAGTCAGTAACAAGATTACAAATTGTCTAATTGGCAATAGAACTCCATCATAAATAATTACTAGTCACTCCTATTTTTTTTTTTACTTTATAACCCCAACAATCCTGAGGAAATAAGGAATAATATCAAATAAAATGACCTAGATTAAGTTGATCGGAAATTCTAAAAAAAAAGAAAATTTAGATAAGTAGTCGATACTAAAATTAAATTTACCGTTTTCGATCTTAGAGATTGTAGTGCGGCTGACATTCATCATAACTGCCAAATCTTCCTGACTGTATTCTTTTTTTTCCCTAATTCGCTTTATTTCTGCTCCTAGCTTTTTTCTATTTTCAACAGCGAAATTTTCGTAACCATTCGATTTTTCAATATTTATATTCATAAGAGTTTGCTAAAATTGTCTCACTCAGAAAAAAATGCAAAAATTTGAGATTCTAATTCACTATTACTAATAATGTACCATCGTGTTCTAAGCCATCATGATCTGCAACAGTCAAATGAACATTAGTATGAATTCCTTCAGTACTTTTTATGAGACTCAAGTTTATTTTTCTCTCTCTTGCACTTAATACCCTACCTTCCACCATAGAAAAGTCAGATTTGACTACCGTAACAAGGTGTCCTTCTAAATCATTAGTGTCAACTTCAACTGTTTCTATATCTGCAAGCAATACCGTATTTATCGGAGGAAATGATAAGCCTGTGTTAAGCGCCTGTATATCTACCCTTGATCTTTGTCCGTCAATTTTAACCTCCAAAACTACGAAAAGCTGGTTTGGATTTTCATCGGGAAGTGGTGTGTGAAATTTTACTATATTACCTTCAACTATATTGCTCATTTGTGTAAATATTGATTATATTTTACCTTAAACAAATATACTATTTTAATTTTATTGTGCAATATATTGCACAATAAAATTATGTAAAGGTTTATTAACTTTATGAACATAAGAAGATAATTTGAATGGGTAATTAATATCAACTTGAGAAATTTATGCTATTGTACTTGTTTGTCCCTAAATTATTGAAAAAACTGTTTAATTATAAAACAAAAAAATATTAGAGCCTTAAGATCTTGGCTTCTTTCACTTATTACAGTTTCGTTTTGATAAAGGAAAAAAGATAAGTATGGGAGAGAATTATTGCAACTACTTTTAGAAAAAACACAGCACTTATTGAATTAGTTAAAAAGTTGAAGCCTTTATAAATTTTGGTAACAACGTAATTCTACTTAAAAGTGAACTGCACTGCTAAATAAGATATTTTTTTTTAAAGAATAAAATGTAATGGTTAGGAAAATTAACCATTGATTTGTTAGTGCAGTTACATCTTTAGTAAAAAACTATATATCCATTTGATAATTTTGTTAATTCATTTAAATTGAGTTCTTCGCTAATTGGGTTATTTTCTACATCGTAAACTCTTATAAGTTTGTATTTATCTTTATTTAAATCGAAAATTTCCTGTTCGTGATTTGTTAAGAAAAATTTTCTTGATTGGGCATCTTGACTTTTTCTAGTTGTTGATTTTACTTCTAAAAAAATTTCATTCCCATCGTTATCCAATGATAAAATGTCATAACCGTAATGAGCTGACTCAAGAGCAACATGTCTAGGATATTTCGTAATTCCTAACTGCCATAATCGATCTGTTTCATTTCGCATTATAAAAAGTTCACCTTCCAACCCGATTTGAGCCCTCCTTTCGGCCTGTTTAGCGTATTGTTGAGGTGATAAAGGTTTTATAGTTGGATAAAGAGTGTTGCTTACTTGGCTAAAAGCAGCCATTAAGAAAATTACCTGTGACACATAAAAATCTAGAGTTGAAATTTCTATAATTCCTGATTCGTTAGGATACACTTTCGCTGTTATCTGCGAATTTTTAGGATGATCGGCTATAGACGTGATCCAATGATCAGGCAAAACAGATCCATTGGAATATGCTGAGAAACCGAAATCAAATAGTTGATCATAGTTGAATCGAAATTCTTCATTGTTTGTCAGCTCATTTGATAGCGTTTGTCCAAGATTTTCAAGAATATTTTCCAACATTGTTCTTTGTGCTTGGTCAATTCCGTGTCCAGATGCTCGCCCAAAGTAAAATCCAACGTTTAAGCAATTACTTTCACGATCAATTACAAAACTAACTTGGGCTGAATATTGCTTATTTGGAGAACCTTTAAAAAATGTTGACCAAACATTATGTAAAGTATCACCTCTTGTAACGGGATTAGCCTCAGGCGATACATTTGTTCCGAATGGACCATAGTATGAATTGTATTTCATTGCAAAATATTTAGCAATACTTTTTAGTTTTACCTTAATTTCATTAAATTGATTTCGCTCAGCTTCTGAAGTATGAGGAGCCAATGATTTGCCAGGATATTTTCTTCCAGTAAGATTATTTATTAAAATTAAATCGCTAATTGTTATTGGATTCATAGTTTCATTGTGTTATTAAAGTCTATTTGTCGATTCAAATTTGTTATGAGTTATTTACAGGTGATTTTCTTTTATTACGAGCTGATTAATCCTAGATTTATGATGAATTCCTATCAGCTGTACTAAAGATTACAATGCTAAAAAACTTTTAAGAGCACCCAAAGAAAATCACCTAAATATTTTTTCGTTCACTAATCCCTCCATCACAGCGGATTCACCTGCGCTAATGCTTCCTTCTTGGAAATCTTTCAACCTTGTGCGTGCGGGTAGCAAGTCATCTGAAATCCTCGATGTAATGGTACTTTTTGCAACACCTTGCTTTTTCAAATCTACACCTTCGATCTCTCGGCCTTGAAGAAACACATAACAAGAATAGAAACGGCTATACTTTTTTTCGTGCTAGTTGCTTCTGTTTTTTTATTCGGCCTGCCTTGGATTATTTTTAATGGCCGCTTACGGAAATGAATCACTGAACTACACAAAAATAGATGCTTTTAAACGACACCCGTTACGGATTTCCGTAAACTCCTATGTTTTAATGATTTTTAATGAGATAAGCAATAGCAATAACGCGAGAAAGACAAAAGTGTAGATAAAAATTATTTGCTAAAGTAATAGCCAAAATTAATCACCGTATCTAAACGCTAATTACAGTTGTGTTTTTTACCAGTAAATATTGACAAACATAATATTAAAAATTATTTATTGCAACTGTGAGGAAAAAATGGTATTATTTTAAAAAAATACACACAAAAAATTCCCAAATGTCTTTTCTGCTTTTGTATAACGATATATCTAAGGAAGCATAACGAAAATCAACCAGTTCCTTCGGTTCAATCTCCAAAGCATCGGCAATCAGATTAGCATTGCCTACGCAAGTTTTGAGCACATCCATTCGATTCTGCCGAATAAAGAAATTCAAACTTGCAATGCTGGGCAAAATTTAGCCTGATTAATCTTTTTGCAGATCTTAATACCTTTATATGATTCCTAAATTGAATCAGAAATGATTTTTCTACAGTTTTAGTCATGCTCAATAATGCACATAAAAGAAAGTAATTGTATAGATGGATTATTATATATAAATGATGCGTTATGGAAGATGTTTCAATATTCTCACTCATCAATATTTAGATAATCAAGAAAATATTCTTAATAGAATAAGAGCAATTGACGTGTTCAAAATAATATTCGTTCGCTTACATAAATCATCTATATTTTTTAATTCGGTGATATCTTGTTTGAAGAAAAAAATGTAGCTGAAAATTCAACTTCGATTTCATAATCCCTAAAATATGACTAATATGCTTGAAATAATTATAAAATTACCATACATGTGAATAAAATTAAAGCTCTAAAATTTGACAGTCTGTTAAAGATTTATTAATTATTGCAGTTTTGTGGCACATGGAAAACGATCCTCTTACAATACAGCCATAGCAGGGGTTTCAGCGTTAAAGTGCAGACCCCTCATCACACTTAGCCCTCACCTACCAGGTCTGTGCTTGGCAAAACTACATAAAGATCAAACAGCTTAAAATCAGACATTGCTTTTCCTTTTGAAAACTTTTTAATACATTTACCTATACAAAAGCACATTGACTGGCTGAGATTTTGAACAGGATATAAAGCCCACCAATACAGCTCATTTCTGATGAGACCTATTCGGCTACCCTTTTTTGGAGGATGCTTGGAAACACCAATAAAACCAACGGATTAAGGAATAGGCAGGTCGTCCTGCCACCCCGACTTTTTAGACTTTCAAAGTCAGTCAAAACCCCTTAAATCCAATGATTTAAGGGGTTTTTCTTTTTATTCCACTCCAAAATATTCAAGTTATATCAAAGAAAACAGGCCCTATTCGGTCGCTTCTTAAGTGTTATTAAACTTTTAAGACGCCACTGTCTGCTCGTAAGTTTGCTCCGTTTGTTGCAAGTGACAAAGGACTTGAGAGATAAACTGCGAGATGAGCGATTTCTTCAGGCTTGATAAATCGCTGCAAAAGTATATGAGGATTTGTTTGCTGAATAATTGCACTTTTCATGGTTTCAATGTCCAGCTGTTGAGCATCTGCTATTTGTTTAACCGCATTGGCAACACCATCAGAATAAGTAGGTCCACCCAGTATAGTGTTTATAGTAATTTCAGTTCCTTTCGTTAGTTTTGATAAGCCATTGCTCAGCGCACTCATCGCTGCCTTAGTCATTCCGTACGGAATCATATTTATAGGCACATTTACACCTGATTCGCTACTTATGAAAATAATTCTTCCCCAATTATTTTTTAGCATTGTAGGCAATACGCTTCTGGAAAGACGTATTCCGCTCATAACGTTTATTTCAAAATAATTGTACCAATCTTCATCCAATGCTGTTTGGAAATCATCTATACCAAAAACTCCCACATTATTAATAAGTATATCAATATCTTTCAATTCATTCAATAATCTGGCAACATCTGCACTAATGGTAAAATCCGCTGGAATGCCAGATATTTCTGAACGAGGAAATTGTTTTTGTAGTTGCTCGCAGGCATATTTTGTTTTTTCAGCATCTCTTCCATTGATTATAACGGAAGCACCTTCTCTTAAGAGGTGTTCGGCAATTGAAAAACCTATACCCTGGGTTGATCCACTAATAAATGCTTTTTTATTTTTAAGCTGTAAATCCATGTTTTTATTTTTGTAATGATTGTTAAATAAATAGCTAAAAAAATTTAATCCAGTATTTTCAAATGAAGTGCAATTTGCTCTTTTAAAATTTTCTTATCGGGATAAATTCTGCGCAATGAGTTGATGCCACACCAAAACGTAATTAGATATTTTCCGATCATATCGGCTGGCAATTTTGAGGTAATTACGCCTTTATTTTGCTCTGCAGCAACTATGAATGTATAAAGTTGTTCAGTTTCTTTAAGTATTTGAACGGCTTCATATTCCAATTCATCATCTACTAATGCCATCTCAGTAATAGTATTAGCGATTATGCAACCTTTAAAGTGACTTCTTCTATCAGTATCAGCCAGCCCTATAAAGAATTCCTTAATTAATAGTATCGGGTTGTTGTTATTTTCAAGTATTTCCCTAAACGCATCTAAATCTTTTTTTCTCTGTTGAAGTGATTTTTTAAAGAGTTCTTTTTTTCCACCTTTGAATGTATTGTAAAGACTTCCAGCTCCCGCACCTGTTGCATTAGTCAGGTCGGCTAGTGACGTAGCACTATATCCCTTTTCCCAAAAAACTTGCTGGGCTCTCAATATAAGTTGATTATCCTGATGGATGCTTGGTCTTCCTTTCATTTATTATTGTAATGTTTACTACAAAAATAGATAAAATAATTAAATACACTATTTTTATTTTTGATTTACAAAAAATTTATAGTGTCAAATGGATAACCACCTAAATAATCTGAAATAGAAATTCGAACAAACAAAAGATTGCAACCATAAGATATTGGTATTGAAAAAAAAGAAAAAAATAGATATTAATTGCATTACGGACTACCGCACTTAGCTTAAAGAACTCACCATTACAATAGCAAATTGAGAATTTATTCACAGAGAACAAATCATCAGCAGAATGAATGGTGAGCTGTTTATAGCTTAATTACTGCAGATCTTCGCTATACATTTCTTTTTTAAAATGGACTGCATCAGACTGCATCTGTTAGTATAATTGTCTTAAATTTATCAATAAATAATTATCTTAACATACTAGGATCGATGGAAATCCCAAGCCCTTGAGCAACACCCATTCCTAACGAAGGATCGGCTCTAAACCAATGGCATAACTGTCTGTTGATAATTTCAAGTCTTTTTGGTCCGTCAATTCCTGACATTGCTCCGACGATATTATTTACCAAGTGCTGTTTTTGTTCAGGTTTCATCAAGCGATATAAATTTCCAGGTTGTGTGTAATGGTCATTTTCGCCTTCAGCATTTCGGTCATACCAAGCCGCAACATTGCTATCTAGAGCTTGTGCCGGTTCTTTGTAAGATTCATCAACCGTGATATTGTCAAAGCTGTTCGGGAAATAATTTGGCATTCTGCCGCCATTTCCATCAATGCGCATTTGGCCGTCTCTTTGATAGTTATTTGTAAAATAAGGACATCTGTTTACCGGAATCTGCTCATAATTTGCACCTAATCTGTAACGCTGCGCATCTGGATAAGAAAGAATTCTTCCTTGCAACATTTTATCTGGAGAAAAACCGATTCCGTCCACGATATGCGCTGGTGCAAACGCCGCCTGTTCCACATCTTGGAAATAATTATCCGGATTTCTGTTCAATTCAATCACGCCAACATCGATCAAAGGATAATCGCCGTGCGGCCAAACTTTTGTCAAGTCAAACGGATTGATATGGTAAGTTCTAGATTCTGCTTCGGTCATTACCTGAATTTTCATGTCCCAGCGCGGAAAGTTACCGGCATCGATATTATCGAGCAAATCTCTTTGCGCAAAATCAGGATCTTGAGATTTCATAGCGGCAGCTTCGGCATCGGTAAAATTCTTGATTCCTTGTTTTGTGAGAAAGTGGAATTTTACATAATGGCGCTCATTTTGAGCATTGATAAATGAAAAAGTATGCGAACTGAAACCGTGCATGTGTCTGTAACCATAAGGCGTTCCTCGATCTGACATCAAAATTGTAACTTGGTGCAAGCTTTCTGGATTTAATGACCAGAAATCCCACATCATCGTTGGCGATTTCATATTCGTGTAAGGATCACGTTTCTGAGTGTGAATAAAATCTCCGAATTTCTTAGGATCTTTTACGAAGAAAACCGGCGTGTTATTTCCCACCAAATCCCAGTTTCCATCTTCGGTATAAAATTTCAAGGCAAATCCTCTTGGATCTCTTTCTGTATCTGCAGAACCTTTTTCGCCACCAACAGTTGAAAATCTCAAAAGCATTTCGGTTTTTTTTCCTACTTCAGAAAAAATCTTGGCTTTTGTATATTTTGAAATATCGTGCGTCACCGTAAATGTTCCAAATGCAGCTGAACCCTTCGCATGAACCACTCTTTCCGGAATTCGTTCACGGTTAAAGTGCGCCATCTTTTCATGCAATATAAAATCTTGAAGCAAAAGCGGTCCTCTGGCTCCAACTGACTGTGAGTCCTCATTTTCTGCGTAAGGTTTTCCAGAAGCTGTTGTAAGTTTGTTGTGATTGTTTTCCATAAGTTTAATTTTTTGTTTCTCAAATTTAATGAATTTACACCGTAATTACTATAATCAAAATTGATTGTTACAATATTTTCATAAATTTAAACTATATACTAACGGTATGATGTTTGCTTATCTTTGGAATTAAATTAAAACTATGAAAAAAATATTCCTCTTCGCTTTATTTATTCCAATGCTGAGCTTTGGCCAATTGGACGGATTGCTAAAAAAAGCATCAGATAAAGTAAAAGCAAAATCTACTGCAGCTTCCAGTTCAAAATCAGGAAATATTTTGACTTCAAACCTAGACATCGCCTCTGGTTTAAAGGAAGCTTTGCAAAAAGGAGTGACAGAACAAGTGACAAAACTTACTGCGGTTGACGGATTTTACCAAAACCAAGCGGTGAAAATTCTGTTTCCTGAAGAATTACAGAAAGTTGACAGAGCACTAAGAAGCATTGGAATGTCAAGTCTTGCCGACGAAGGAATCAAAGTTTTAAACCGTGCAGCAGAAGATGCTGTAAAAGAGGCGACTCCGATTTTTGTGAATGCAATTACCAGCATGAAAATTGCCGATGCAAAAAATATCCTTTTGGGCGCTGACAATTCTGCTACTACTTATCTTAAAACCTCAACTTCCACTGCTTTGTATTCAAAATTCAGTCCGGTGATTCAGCAATCGCTTGAAAAAGTTGGCGCTGACAAGATTTGGGAAAATATAATTGCTAAATATAATAAGGTGCCATTGGTCACAAAAGTGAATCCTGATTTGAACGATTATGTGACAAACAAAGCGATGGACGGCGTTTTCACGATGATTTCAGTGGAAGAAAAAGATATTCGAACAAATATTTCCGCAAGAACGTCACCGCTATTGAAAAAAGTCTTTGCTTTGCAGGATTAATTAACTAACAAAATAAATTTACTCCATGAAAAAAGTTATCGTTTTAGCCTCAGTGCTTTCGTTTTTTAGCTGTGCCGAATTACAGCAGGTTGCGAGCCAATATCCACAAATCGGAACGGCGATGGGAAATCCAGACATTGCCGCAGGTTTAAAGGAAGCCCTAAATAACGGAATCACAAAAGAAGTGACCAAGCTTACCGCAACCGACGGTTTTTTTAAAAATCAAGCCGTAAAGATTTTGCTCCCAACAGAATTACAAAAAGTGGACAAAACCTTAAGAAACATCGGGCTTTCGAGTTTGGCAGATGAAGGTTTAAAAGTATTAAATCGTGCTGCAGAAGATGCTGTAAAGGAGGCAACTCCGATATTTGTTTCAGCCATAAAAAATATGACTTTTACCGATGCGAAGAATATCCTTTTGGGAACTGACAATGCTGCGACAACTTATTTACAAAATACGACAAAGACTGCTTTGTACGCAAAATTCAGTCCTGTAGTTCAAAATTCTTTAGGGAAAGTTGGCGCTGATAAAGTTTGGGCAAACATTATCACGAAGTACAATGCAGTTCCGTTGACGACAGACGTGAACCCAGATTTGACCGATTATGTGACCGATAAAGCGATGGAGGGCGTTTTCAAAATGATTGCGGTGGAAGAGAAAGACATCCGAACAAATTTGGCTGCGAGAACATCTGATTTGCTGAAAAGAGTTTTTGCGATGCAAGACAAAAAATAATTGTAAAAAATTAATAATCAGTAACATATAAATAACATTGCCTTAACACAAACGAGCTAAAAATAGTCGGACATTTGCAAAGAGATTAATGGTTTTCTCATTTGGTTAGGGTTAGTTAGAAAAAAAATGCCAGCACTTTTTTTAAGTTCTGGCTTTTTTATTTGTAGCGATTAATGAAATTAATCGAAGCTTTTAATTCGGTTGTGAATGGTTTTAAAATAATCAAAAGCTTTGAGTATTCGCGAGCCATACCAAGAAAACATTTCACCATCAACGAAGATTGTCTTGGCGTGATGTGTAAACCTTCCTATTTCAAAAGCGTGTTCATCTTTAAAAGGAAAAGGTTCTGAAGAGAGAAAAATAATCTCTGGATCGCCCTGAATTCTTATTTTTTGGATGATTATTTCAGGATATCTTCCAGGGAATTTTTCAGGATTATCATAGATATTTTTAAAATTGTTCAGCTTAAGCATTTCATTGATAAAATTATCGGAACCCGCCACCATATAAGGATCTTTCCAAATAAAATATGCCACTTTTCTTTCTTTTTGATTTTTAACGAAATCTAGAAAATCTTTATGTGCAAAGTTGATTTTGTCTGTCCATTTCTGGGCTTCGGTTCTGCAATTGAAGAGTTTTCCGAAATCAGAAATCATTTTCACGCTGTCTTCAATAGTTATCACATTTGTCACCCAAACTGGGGCAATTTTTCGCAATTCTTCAACCATTTCCAACGTATTTTCCTCTTTGTTGGCAATGATAATATCGGGCTGAAGCAGTTTTATTTTTTCGTAATGCACTTTTTTTGTGCCGCCGATGATTTTTTTGGCCTGTTTCAAATGATAAGGATGAACACAGAATTTGGTAATCCCGATGATTTTTTCTTCAAGACCTAAATCATAAAGCAATTCGGTTTGCGACGGAACTAGGGAAATGATTCTTTTTGGAACATTTTCAAAAGTTAATGTGGTTCCTATTTGGTCTTGGTAAGTTTTCATATATTTATTTCACGGAGATTCACAAAGGGTTTTCGCAAAGATTCACAAAAATTGTTTTAAAAATAGAACAAAGATTTCACGGATTATTACCGCTTTTTTGTTCTTAATCTGTGAGAATTTGTGAAATTTGTGTTTAGATTAATTCAAGATTTCAGCCATTTCTTTTTGGATTTTCAGCGCTTCTTCTCTTGCTTTTTCCGCAAAATCTTTTTCTGATGAAGCATAAATAATTCCTCTTGATGAATTAATTAATAAGCCAACATTTTCTGACATACCATATTTGCAGACTTCTGAAAGGCTTCCGCCTTGCGCACCGACTCCCGGAACTAAGAGAAAACTTGTTGGGATAATTTTTCTAATTTCGGTAAAATATTCTGCTTTTGTAGCGCCTACAACATACATCAAGTTTTCAGAATTCTTCCAAGTTTTTGAAGTTTCGATGACTTGTTTGTATAATTCTTTTCCGTCAATAGATTTTGTCTGGAAATCGAATGCACCTTCGTTTGAAGTCAAAGCTAAAAGTATGGTGAATTTATTTTTTACTGCTAAAAACGGTTCAACAGAATCTTTTCCCATATAAGGAGCGACCGTTACTGAATCGAATGCTAAATCCTCCAAGAAAGCCTTGGCATACATTGAAGAAGTATTTCCAATATCGCCACGTTTTGCATCTGCAATGGTGAAGATTTCTGGATGCTTTTGATTCAAGTAATTGATGGTTTTTTCTAAGGAAATCCAGCCTTTTATGCCGTAAGATTCGTAGAAAGCAGTGTTTGGTTTGTATGCGACAGCCAAATCATGTGTGGCGTCAATTATGGCTTTATTGAATTCAAAAATCGGGTCTTCGGTAGCAAGCAAATGTTGCGGGATTTTGTTTAAATCTACGTCTAAACCGATGCAAAGAAAGGAATTTTTGTTTTTAATTTCTTGTGTTAGTTGTTGTGAAGTCATTTTTTGGGTTGCGGATTGTGTAGTTAGACATTTGAGTTACAAAGTTCGGAAAAAAATAAACCATTAAGAAATTAAGAGGCATTAAGGTTTTCTTTTTTTGTTTCTAGAAATTATTGACACAAGTTTGAAATATTCTTGTCATTCCGACGAAGGAGGAATCTTCACACGAAACTAAATTGTGGGGATTCCTCCTTCGTCGGAATGACAACATTGCGTAATGACAAAGTTGGGGATTTTCGATTGCCTTAATCACACAATGGTTCAGGTGTTTCTAAAAACGCGGAAAGTTTTTCAAATAGCCCCGATGGTGCGATTGTTTGAGCTCTTGCTTTTGCGCTAGAAAAAGCAAAGCGAGTCGCACCAGCGGGAATTGCCTTTCCTGAAAATGAAACGACGATTTGCTCCAAAAAAAAATGCCAGACGAATTGTCTGGCATCTTTCTTCTTTTATCTTTTCTCTATCTTCAAAATTAGAAAACTTCGCTTGCTTCTTTTAATTTCTCCATATTATTAACCAATTGCAATTCGTCAATTAGTTTCTGGATTTTTCCATTCATCACGCCGTCCATGTCGAAGATATCCATCCCGATTCTGTGGTCAGTTACACGGCCTTGCGAATAATTATAAGTACGAATTTTTGCAGAACGGTCTCCAGAACTTACTTGAGATGTACGTTTTGTAGCATCTTCGGCTTGTTTTTTCGCCAATTCTTGCTCGTACAAACGAGAACGCAAAACGCCGAAAGCTTTGTCTTTATTTTTGTGCTGTGATTTTTGGTCTTGACACTGCGCCACCAAACCTGTTGGAATATGCGTCAAACGAACGGCAGATTTCGTGGTATTAACCGACTGACCTCCAGGACCTGAAGAACAGAAAAAGTCAACACGAACATCATTCATATCGATCTGAACGTCAAATTCTTCCGCTTCTGGCAAAACCATAACCGTCGCCGCAGAAGTGTGAACACGACCTTGAGTTTCGGTTTGAGGAACACGTTGCACACGGTGAACCCCGGCTTCAAATTTCAAAGTTCCGTAAACGTCTTCACCGGTAACTTCAAAAATTACCTCTTTAAAACCGCCTGAAGTTCCTTCGTTCATATCGACAACAGACGTTTTCCAGCCTTTGCTTTCGCAATATTTGGTGTACATTCTGAACAAATCTCCTGCAAAAATACTGGCTTCGTCGCCACCGGTTCCGGCGCGAACTTCAACCATCACGTTTTTAGCGTCTTCGGCATCTTTTGGAATCAGCATGAATTTGATTTCTTCTTCTAATTCTGGCAAACGCTCTTTGGCTTCTTCCAACTGCATTTTTGCCATTTCGGTCATTTCTGGGTCGCTTCCGTCAGCAATAATTTCGTTTGCTTCCTCGATATTCCCCATTATTGTAACATATTCGTCACGCTTTTCAGCCAACGCTTTCAAGTCTTTGTATTCTTTATTCAACTGAACATAACGCTTTTGGTCGGCGATAACATCAGGCTGGATAATCAAGTCTGAAATCTCGTCGAAACGCTGTTTTACTATCTGCAATCTATCTAACATCTTTTTCTCTCGTTGTTTGGAGTGCAAATTTACGAAAAAGTTTTTGAATTTAGATACGAGATTTTAGAATTGAGAATTGCGATATTAACTTCCATTTGTGTTAAATTTGCTACATTGTCAATCAAAACTTACAACTATGAAAAAAACGCTTACTTATCTGATTCCTTGTGTTTTAATTTCTTTGATTTCTTGCAAGGAAGCGCACGATGAAAAATTACCTCCGAAGGAAATTGCTTCTAAAAAATATGAAGCTGTTGAAAATGCAAATTGGCTTATTGGCCGTTGGGAAAACAATTCGGCTGAAGGAAATTTATCTGAATTTTGGACGAAAGCTAATGATTCTACTTTGCTCGGAGAAAGCTATTTTGCAATTAAAAATGATACTGTTTTTGGAGAAAAAGTGGAATTGATGCAAACAGGAAAAGATTTTGTTTACGAAGTTTCTGTTGCAAAACAAAATGACGAAAAACCGGTTCCATTTAAATTGACAAAATCTTCTGAAACAGAAATGATTTGGGAAAATCCTGCTCACGATTATCCGAATAAGATTGTGTATCAAAAAGTTGGAAACGATAGTTTGGTCGCTGAAATTTTTGGAACAAAAGATGGAAAAGCAAAAAGTGAAGTGTTTAAAATGAAGAAAGTTCAGTAGATTTATCCTAAACAAAATAATATGGCACAAGTAAATCCTTATCTTACCTTCAATGGTAATTGCGAAGAAGCGTTTAATTTTTATAAATCGGTGTTTGGTGGCGAGTTTGCTCACATCCAAAAATTTAAAGACATGCCTTCAGAAATACCGCTTTCAGAGGAAGTTGGAAATTTGATTATGCACGTTTCATTACCAATTAGTTCAGAAACAATTTTGATGGCAAGTGATGCAAACGAAGCTTTTGGGCAAACAGCAACTTTTGGAACAAATATTTCCATTTCAATAGATACCGACAGCGAAGACGAAGCAACAAAACTTTTCAACGGACTTTCATCTGACGGGAAAGTGACGATGCCTTTAGAAAAAACTTTTTGGGGCGCTTTCTTCGGAATGTTTACCGATAAATTCGGAATTCACTGGATGGTCAATTATGATTATGAACAATAAGTCGAAAGTTTGAAAGTCGAAAGTCAAAAGAATCCAATAAAAAAGCCTCGTTTTTAAGTAAACGAGGCTTTTCAACTTTAAGACTTTCGACTTTATGTCTTCTAATTTTTGCTTGGAATATTTTCTAAAATCTCCAATACAAATTTCCAGTATTTTTGAGCAGAAGAAATACTCGCTCTTTCATCAGGACTGTGTGCACCTTTAATTGTCGGACCAAAAGAAATCATATCCATATCAGGATAATTTGTTCCTAAGATACCGCATTCTAAACCTGCGTGACAAGCCACAACGGCTGGTTTTTCTCCATTGTTTTGTTTTTCATACAAACCTGTCAAAACATCTAAAATTTCAGATTTTGCATTTGGCGTCCAACCTGGATAAGAACCTGAAAATTCAACTTCACAGCCCATCAATTCAAAAGCAGAACGAAGTGCGTTTGCCAGATCTAATTTTGAAGTTTCTACCGAAGAACGCGTCAGACATTGAACAGAAAGTTTGCCTTCACCTAAAACTACTTTTGCAATATTATTTGAAGTTTCCACCAAATCATCAAAATCAGCGCTCATTCTGTAAACGCCGTTATGCGCCGTGTACATTGCTCTTACGAAATAAAACTGAGCGATTGTTGGCATTACTTTCGCTGGAGTTTCCTCTAATTTTTCGAAAACAATTTCTAAATTTGGTTCTGTTGTTTTGAATTCAGTCTTGATTTCGTTTACAATTTCTTGCATGTCAAAAACAAAAGCTTCGTCGTAAATTGACGCAATAATCACTTTTGCAACGCTTTCACGAGGAATTGCATTGCGCAAGCTTCCACCTTTTATCTCAGAAATCTGCAGTCCAAAATTATCAAATCCGTCAAATAAAAGACGGTTCATAATTTTATTTGCGTTGCCTAAACCTTTGTGGATATCCATTCCTGAATGGCCACCTTTCAAGCCTTTTACAGTAATTTTGTAGCCAACAGAACCTTCTGGAGTTTCCTCTTCATCATATTCTGCAGTCGCCGTTACGTCAATTCCTCCAGCGCAACCAATATCTATTTCATCATCCTCTTCAGTGTCCAAATTTAAAAGAATTTCACCGTCAAGCAAACCTCCTTTTAAACCCATCGCTCCTGTCATTCCCGTTTCTTCGTCAATTGTAAACAAAGCTTCAATGGCAGGATGCGGAATAGTTTTTGACTCTAAAATCGCCATAATTGTGGCAACTCCTAGTCCGTTATCAGCGCCAAGCGTCGTTCCTTTGGCACGAACCCAGTCACCGTCAACATACATTTCGATTCCTTGTTTGTCAAAATCAAAATCGGTATCGTTATTTTTTTGGTGAACCATATCTAAATGCGATTGCATCACAATGGTTTTGCGGTTTTCCATTCCAGCAGTTGCCGGTTTTTTGATGATTACGTTTCCAACTTCGTCTTCGATAGTTTCAAAGCCTAAATTTTTTCCGAAATCTTTCATAAATGCAATCACTCTTTCCTCTTTTTTTGAAGGACGTGGCACGGCATTTAAATCTGCGAATTTGTTCCAAAGTTCTTTTGGCTCAAGGTTTCTTATTTCTTGACTCATTATTTTTATGTTTCAATTTAGTGTGGCAAAGTTACAAAGTTATATCCTGAAAAGCCGGAAAAGAAGCTTTTAAAGGATGTGTTTTTCAAATATTTTCTTGGCTTTTTTTACAGTAACTTCTTTTTTCCAGATATCTTTTGGCTCGATGCAAAGAACAGGCGCTTTTTTGCACATTTTTTGGCAGTCCATTTTTGAAAAACAGACTTTGTCTTCGAGTCCAAATTCGATGATTTGGTTTTTCAAATAGTCTTTTGGCTCTTTATTATACTTACTGCATTTTTTTCCGTTACAGAAAAAAATTGTCGTCTTTTCGTCCTTCTTTTTCATATTTTAAAGTAAGCTGCTGAATTTCAAATGCTGAAATCCAGTACAATTTTACGACTAATTATGCTATGATTTTGCCTTGCGACTATTAATTTTTATGTAAAATTTGTTCATTGAAAAAACTTTAAATTGTTTCTGATTATATTTACAAAAACAAAAAATTACTGATGAAAAAGTCAAAAGTTATCTTGACGTTATTTTTAGTCGTTCAGATAATTATCATAAAAATTCTTTCGGCCTTCCCTGAATTTATTGAAGAATATTACAGCAACGGATTGTATTTATGGATTTCAAAAATATCCAGAATCGTCTTTGGAAGTTTGAATTTTTCAATCGGCGATGTGATTTATTTGATTTTAATCGTAATTCTAATTCGTTATATTTTCAAGAATAGAAAGACGATTTTCTCTTGGAAATCTTGGAAAGCAGATTGGAAATCAAAATTTTTGACTGTTTTAAGCTTTGTTTCTGTGTTTTATTTCTGTTTCAATTTTCTTTGGGGATTGAATTATCACAGAATTCCGTTGTATGAAAAAATGACTTTGGATAAAGAATACACAAAGGAAGAACTGATTTTTTTTACGAAGAAAATGATTCTGAAAGTTAACGAAATCCATAGCCAGATTGCAAAAAATGACAGCTTGAAAATTATCAATCCGTATGATATTGAAACGATTTATGCCAAAACTCAAAATGGTTATGATCAATTAGGAAATCAATATTCATCGTTCAAATATGAAAATCCGAGCCTTAAAAAATCGTTGGTAAGTTTGCCTTTGACTTATATGGGATTTGGCGGTTATCTGAATCCGTTTACGAATGAAGCACAAGTAAATTATAAGATTCCGAAGTATAATTTCCCAACGACTGTTTGTCACGAAATGGCGCACCAAATTGGCTATGCTTCTGAAAGCGAGGCTAATTTCATTGGCTATTTGGCCTCGATAAACAACGATGATATTTACTTTAAATATTCTGGATATTCGTATGCTTTAAAATATTGCTTGGGAAGTATCGAGAAATTTGAGGAAGGAAAAAGCAAAGAATTGTGGCCATTAATTCATCCCGGAATTTTAAAAAACTTTCAAGAATCAAAAGATTTTTGGGACAATTATCAAACTCCTATCGACACTTTTTTCCATTATTTCTATGATCATTTCTTGAAAGCAAATCAGCAAAAAGACGGTTTGGAAGGTTATAGCAAATTTGTAGGATTGATGATAGGCTATTATAAAAGCAGTAAACTTTAATTTTTCTAATAGCAAAAATTTTAGATGTAGAATTTTATCTACAAAAAATACAACTTTCATTAAATCAACCAATTAAATTTTCATTTTTTAATACTCCTATCTATTTTTAACAAAAAAACACTATCTTCGAAACAAATTTAGTTAATTAACTAAAACTTTTTGATAAAGTATTCAAATTTTAAAAACAGAAAAATGAGACATCAAATAAAAAGATTTTTAACTTCGCTTTTGCCTAAATCGACGGTAAATGACTATAGAAAAAAAAGGCAAAAAAAATTACTTGTCGAATGGGAAAGAAATGGATGTCCAAATCCTCCTCCACACCTTGTGAAACAAAAAGCAATCAAGGAATATAAAGACAAATATAATTACAATATTTTAGTGGAAACAGGCACATATTTAGGAGATATGGTTGAAGCACAAAAGTCAAATTTTGATAAATTATTTTCAATTGAATTAGGCGCTGATTTATTCAAAAATGCTAAAAAAAGATTCAAAGACGACAAGAATGTAATCTTAGAATTAGGCGATAGCGGAAAAGTGCTTCGAAAAGTTTTACAGCAAATTGACGAACCTGCGATTTTTTGGCTTGATGGCCATTATTCAGCCGGGATAACTGCAAAAGGTGAAAAAGAATGTCCGATATTCGAAGAATTAGATTCTATTTTTGACAGTAAAAATTTAAATCATGTTTTGCTTATTGACGATGCCAGATGTTTTGTTGGTGAAGGTGATTATCCAACAATCGACAAGTTAACTGAATATGTAAAAAGCAAAGATGAACGATATAATGTAGAAGTTAAGCACGACATTATTCGCTATTCGATATAACTGCAAAAATAAACTTTACAAAGCTTTGTTAATTTTACTTGAATTAAAATTCATCAAAAGTAAAACTAGTAAAGCTTTTCTTTTTATAGGGCCTGATAATCAGCCTTCCTTCGCGGTCAAAACGAATGTAATTGTAAACCCAGCTTAAGAAAACGACAGCTTTGTTCTTAAATCCGATTAGTGAGAAAAGGTGGACGAACATCCAGACAAACCAAGCAAAAACGCCGTGAAAATGGTATTTTGGCAAATCTACGACTGCTTTATTTCTTCCAATTGTGGCCATTGAACCTTTATCATTGTATTCAAAAGGCTTCATTTTTTCGTTTTTCAACAGCTTGCTTAAATTTTCTGCCAATAATTTCCCCTGCTGAATTGCCGGTTGCGCAACTTGAGGATGGCCTTGCGGATATTCTTCAGAAGTCATCAAGGCAATATCGCCAAGGGCAAAAATATTCTCAAAACTCAAAACTTGGTTGAATTCATTGACTTTTATTCTTTCCACTTTTTCCATTAATGAGGAAGCTGGAAGACCTTCTACCATGGCGCCTTGAACTCCGGCGGTCCAGATTAAGGTGGCGGTTTCTAGGACGAGATTTGTGTTTGTGGAAATTGTCCTTCCGTCATAACTGGTCACTCTGACATTCTTTAAGACGTTTACTCCTAATTTTTTTAAATATTTTTCGGCGGCTTCAGATGATTTCTCCGACATCGTGTTTAAGATTCTGTCGCCACTCTGCACTAAATTTATTTGCATTTTGCTGACATCTAAATCAGGATAATCTTTTTGGAGGATTGCATTTTTCATTTCAGCCAAAGCTCCTGCTAGCTCTACTCCTGTTGGTCCGCCACCGACGAGAACAAAATTTATAAGTGAATTTCTTTCTGCAACATCATCGGTTAAAAGCGCTTGTTCAAAATTTTCAAGAATCAGGCTTCGAATGTTTAGCGATTGCGGAATGGTTTTCATGGCAATGCTGTTTCTTTCAATTTCTGTATTGCCAAAATAATTGGTTTTGGAACCTGTGGCAATGACTAAATAATCAAATGTAAGTTCGCCGATATCTGCTATGATTTTATTGTTTTTTGTATCGATTTCATTTACGTGGCAAAGTCGGAAATAAAAGTCGTTGTGTTCGTGGATTACTTTTCTGATGGGATATGCGATGGAACCAGCTTCGAGTCCGCCAGTGGCGACTTGGTATAATAGTGGCTGGAAAGTGTGGTAATTATGCTTGTCTAAAAGAACTACTTGAACGGGCTTGTTTTTTAGTTTTTTGGCAAGGGAAATTCCGGCGAAACCGCCTCCTATTATTATGACTCTGGGAAGATCTGATTTTGGGATGTTCATTTTTTTTATTGAAAAATTTAATGATTTGAAGATTTAAAAATTTGACTTTTGAACCATTAAGAGATTAAGTTAAATTAAGGCATTTGCTTGTTTTTCGTTCGCTTGTGCTTTTTCCACTTGGCTTACTGCAATATACGAAGATTTTTTGAGGACAAAGTTGGGACGACGTTTAAAAGATGCCTAAAAGTTTGGTAAATAGCCCTGATGGTGGCTTTGTCTGAGCTCTTGTGCCAGCCATAAAAGCTGGCACAAAGCGAGTGCCACCAGCAGGAATTTCATTTAAAGAATGCATGAAGTTTGGCTTCTGAGAAAAAAAGGATTAATTTGTAACAAAATCATTTTTTGAACTACTAATCATTCATGAATCAAGATTTAGAACAGTCTTTTGTCAAGCAGCTGAAGGAAAACCAGAATATCATTCACAAGATATGTCGGCTATATACTTCTGGGCAAGATGCTCATAATGACTTGTTTCAGGAAATCACGATTCAGTTGTGGAAGGCTTTTCCGAAGTTTCGTGGCGATTCAAAATTTACTACTTGGGCGTATCGCGTGGCGCTGAATACTGCGATTACATTATATCGAAAGAGCACGCGGTCGATTTCGACTACTGAATTTGACAATACAAAGCATTTTATCAGGCAGGAAGATTATAATTATGAGGAAGAAGAGCAGATAAAACTGATGTACAAGGCTGTTTACCAGCTGAATGACATTGAAAAAGCTTTGGTTTTCATGTATCTGGAAGACAAGGATTATGAGGAAATTTCAGAGACTTTGGGAATCAGCGAGGTGAATGCGCGCGTGAAAATGAACAGGATTAAGGGAAAATTGAAAAAAATATTAAATCCGTAAAAGGAGGGGAAAAATATGGAAGAGTTAGATTTATTAAAGAAAGCCTGGAAGAAAAACGAAAATTCTTTTCAGCAGGTTTCTGAAAATCAGATATATAGAATGATTCATAAGAATTCATCTTCGGTTGTGAAGTGGATTCTGATCATTGGTATCATCGAGTTTGTGTTGATGACGACGCTCGGCATTTTCATGCCTGACGATAATTATAGCAAGACGCTCGAAAAGAATCATGTTGCGACGGTTATGAATGTTTTCACTATCATCAATTATTTTGTCGTAGTTACTTTCATTTATTTGTTTTACAAGAATTTCAGGATGATTTCGACAACTGATTCTGTGAGAAAATTGATGAAAAATATTCTAAAAACAAGAAAAACGGTGCAGTATTATGTTTGGTACAACTTGGGAATGTTTGTCATCATATTCATAACAATCATGTTTTCGTTCTGTTATTATGATGAAAAATTCGGCAAAATGTTTGACCAAGTGCAGCTTAAAGAAAATTCTGGAATTATTTGGGCCTGGATGATTACACTATTTATCCTGATGTTTGCCTTGATGTTCGGACTTTTTTGGCTTTTCTATCGATTGGTTTATGGCTTTCTGCTAAGAAGATTGCACAGGAATTATCAAGAATTAAAGAAAATAGATTTATAGAAAAAGGGTTCGATCGAACCCTTTTTTAATATTCCCAACGGCGTTTTTTGTTAAGCTCTTCTTCTGTTTTCAAGACTTCATCTAGAACTTCTGGCGGAAGCACTTTTAAAAACGACGGATGCTGTTCAATTGCAAATTCTACTTTTTCTACAATTTCTTCGATGGTATCGTTTTCATAATCAATCTCTAAAGGTTCCTTTACAATAAAACTCTGCAGAATTCCTTTCTTTTTTAATCGTAAGCCTTTTTTGTCGAACGAACGGCGAAAACCGTCGATTACGATTGGAACGACAATCGGCTTGTGCTGTTTTATGATATGCGCGGTTCCTTTTCTGACGGGTTTGAAAGATTTTGTAGTTCCTTGCGGAAAAGTAATTACCCAGCCGTCTTCAAGCGCTATTTTTATATTTTCTGTATCATTCGGATTTACTTCTCGCTGCACATCTTTCCCTTTGGCACGCCAAGTTCTTTCTACCGTAATTGCTCCGGCGTAAGACAAAATTCTTGGCAAAAGGCCTTCTTTCATGGTTTCTTTTGCGGCAACATAATAGATGTTCAACTTCGGATTCCATATATATCCAATATTCTTTATGTTATCTTCTCTGCCTTTTAAACTGGCATTGAACACATGAAACATGGCGACAACATCCGCAAAATAAGTCTGGTGATTCGAAATAAAAAGCACATTAGTATCTGGCAGGCTTCTGATGATTTCTGAACCGTCAATTTTCAGCTCGTTAAATCCTCGATAACGCCTGTGCGTAAGCATGCCAAAAACACGAATTAACCATTTTTTTAGGAAAAGTATATGACCAAAAGGATTTCTTTTAAATAATCCCATAAGAATTTTGCATTTTTTAAAACCGAAGGCAAACATACGAAATAGCAGCTATTTAAGCACTTTTTTTATCACTTCTTTAAGTTCACTCATCATCATGGCGGTGGCACCCCAAATTATGTATTCGCCAAATTTAAAAGCAGGAACTTCAATATCTGTTGCATACGACGTCGACATCGGAACATTTGCCACATTTGAATCATCTAAAAATATTTCTAAAGGAAGTTCCACCATTCCAGCGACTTCGGCTTCACTCAGATTGAAATAAATATCAGCTAAACTTACACCTAAAAATGGATGCACTAAAAAATTGCTCGGCGGAATATAAATTTCTGTGAAAGGGCGGATTACTTTTATTTGATTAGGAGCAATTCCGATTTCTTCAAAAGTTTCCCTCAAAGCAGTTTCCTCTAAATTTTTATCTTCCGGTTCCACTTTCCCTCCAGGAAAAGCGATTTGAGAGGAGTGTATGCCCGGATATTTGTTTCTTAATATCAATGCCAAATGCGTAATGGAGTCTTTTGGGTAAAACAGCATCATCACTGCGGCTTTCCTTAAGTCATTTATATCGTATAAATTTTCTTTTAATGAGGAGATTCGTTCCAACGGAGCCATTTTTAACTGCGCTTCTATGGCTGGTAGCGTTTCTTTTTCTATTTTTGGTATATATTTTAAAAATTCTTGAAATTCCATTTCGATGTTTTTCAAATTGAGTTTTATAAAGATATTTCAAAAATAAATTGAATCAAATTTTAATCACAAAAGATGTATAGCAAAGCGGAAGCACATTTCATAAAAAAGGATTTTTGGATAAAATTTGCAGAAGAATACCCCAGAAAATGGCTTTTATATGATACTAAAATAAAAGATTTTTCTTTCAAATTTTATGTTGACAATAAAAAAGCGCAGGTTCTCATTGATATTGAGCCAAAAGATGAGGAGAAAAGAAAAATTTACTACGAAAAAATTGAATCTTTAAAACAAATTTTGATCGATGATTTTATAACTGAAGTAATATTCGAAAGAGATTTCCATTTAGAAACAGGAAAAGTGATCAGCAAGATATGGGTAGAAAAAACAGGAATCAGTCTTTTTAATAAGGATACCTGGCCTGAAATTTTCGATTTCTTTTATGAAAACATGGATGCTTTTGAGCGTTTCTTCTATGAATATAGAGATTATATAGAAGATTTAGAAATCAATACTTAGATTAATAGAAAATCCGCTGGCATTCCAGCGGATTTTTTATTTAAAATATGTTGATTATTAAAAGCTACTCGCAAAGTTCAAATAAATATTTATAATGCCTATTATCGGCAGTAATTAAATCAAACAAATTCTTTTATTATTGAGTCGGTTCCTTCAGATTATAGCAAAAAAAAATCCCTTCATTGCTGAAGGGATTCTCTAAAGAAAGGCGGCGACATACTCTCCCACAGGATTGCAGTACCATCTGCGCAGGCGGGCTTAACTTCTCTGTTCGGGATGGGAAGAGGTGAGCCCCGCCGCAATAACCACCTTAGGCTATTCTTGTCGCGTCGGGCGACATGTCCCTGATTTCTTGCGATGCTCAGGGCAATATCTTAACATACTGGGATAAAAATTTCGATAATAAAGAAGAAAGTTTCCTCCCCCGCCGGGGCGGGGGAAAAGTGCGCATAAGCTTACGGGTTATTAGTACTACTCGGCTATGACATTACTGCCTTTACACCTATAGCCTATCGACGTGGTCATCTCCCACGACCCTTAAAAGAAATCTCATCTTGTGGTGGGTTTCGCGCTTATATGCTTTCAGCGCTTATCCCTTCCCAACGTAGCTACTCTGCAGTGCTCCTGGCGGAACAACAGATACACCAGCGGTTGGTCCAATTCGGTCCTCTCGTACTAGAATCAGATCCACTCAAATTTCTTGCGCCCACAGTAGATAGAGACCGAACTGTCTCACGACGTTCTGAACCCAGCTCGCGTGCCACTTTAATGGGCGAACAGC
>Ga0247817_10000230_pt1 | contig 35539 bp, 78 predicted proteins | sample UWRJL212509R1_FD_178010 | JGI IMG/M metagenome (GOLD analysis project Ga0247817, IMG submission 178010) | Plant litter microbial communities from Arlington Agricultural Research Station in Wisconsin, United States - UWRJ-L212-509R-1 | ecosystem: Environmental > Terrestrial > Plant litter >...
TACACCGAAAGAATTATATATTAATAAGAAAAAGTATTAAAGAGAATTATAAAAAGAGTAAAAACAAAAAAGATTGGAATAGTTGGTTAATTCATTCCAATTCTGTAAATTTAAAAAACAAATATGAAAACAATTAACATTAATGGATCAGAGTATACTGTAGAACAGTTAAGTAAGATATTAGAAGAAGCTAAGAAAAAGTCTCCAATGGATGAAGTTTATAAATACCATAACACAACAGAGGATCAATTTGAAAAAGACTATTCCAATACTCCCTTACATTTAAAGTATTATCAAAAAGAAGTAATGATAGTTGCTTTTTATAATAAAGGCTGGAAACCAAATATGAAAGATAAAAACGAGCGTAAATATTATAATTGGTACTATAACGATCCTTTTCGTTTCTACTGCGTGGACTATAGCTGCGAAAGTTCGGGTGTCCCGTCCGCTCTTTTGCTTCAAAAAGAAGAGTACGGAAAAGAAATAGCTGAAAAATTTAAAAAAGAAATAGAACAATCAAGATTAACAATGTAATGGGTAAAAAGACTTTTATAAATAATTATCCGCCAGAATTACAAGAAAGCGCCAAAATACTTTCTGGTAGGTATCAAACAATTAAGCAAAGATGTTACAATCCTAATTGTAAAGATTATAAAAACTATGGTGGTCGTGGTATAGTTATTTGTAATGAGTGGTTAAACGATAAGTCTTTATTTATACAATGGGCTTTAAGTAATGGTTTTAAAAAAGAACTACATATCGATAGAGAAAATAATGACGAAAATTATTCTCCCGAAAATTGCAGGTTTATAACACTGGCAGAAAATAATAGAAACCAAAGAAGACCGAAAGCATCACCTGAATTCACTTATGATGTTCTATATGGAAAATATAAAGATATGAGCAGAAATGAGATAGTAAAATTAGGAATTTATAGTTCGGCTACAATACACAGAATAAGGCACAGAGATTGCAGTAAAGAACTAGAAATATATTATAAACAAAAAGAAAATGAATCAAACATTTAAGAGAATCAACGAAGAAAGAGTATTATTCTTCGATTTAGAAGTTGCGAGAAAATCAAAGGAATTAGATGTAAACTCTAAAGAATTTGAACTGTATCAAAAGAAAATCAGAAACAAAGAAACTGAGGAATTATTACCAGATTTAGAAGTGGTAGAAGAATATAGAAAAAAGGCTGCCTTAAAAATGGGCTATACAAAAATAGTTTCTATAGGCGTTGGTTTTATAAAGGGAGAAGAACTTCATATTAAAGCGTTAGAAGGGACAGAAGAAGAACTTATAGAACAATTTTGTAAAATAGCTAATAGTTTTGATTATGTTTGTGGGGTTAATATTTTAGGGTATGATTTACCAATAACTGTAAATAACGGAATGAAATACTTTGATATGACAGAAATTCTTTCAGATCGTTTTATTACTTCTGGAAAAAAGCCTTGGAATTTGGATAGAGTGTTGGATCTTATGGACATATTTAAGGGTACTCACTACTCTAACAGCTCTTTAGACGAATTATGTTTTCATTTTGGTATAGACTCCCCAAAATCAGATTTAGATGGCTCTAAAGTATCAGAAGAGTATTGGACGAATGGTGTTGTAAAAATAAATAAATATGTAAAACAAGATGTTTTTGCCAGCGTTAATTTATTTAAGAAAATGCGTTTTGAAATTCCTTTTGAAAGTTTTGTAGACAAAAATAATACAACGCAAACAGAACCTCTAATACAACAATTACCAATACTAGAAAAACTACATCAAACAAAACAGTTTAATCAAGAGGTTAAAACATATTTGAATAACCTTAAAATAGCGAAAAAAGATAAAGAAACAGTTAAGAAATTAGTTCTGGCTCACTATTTAGAAAAAGTAGAGGTTACATCACAAAATAAAAAAGAACTGCAAGAAATAAATAAATCACGAACAAATGAAGTTAACGAATTCTTTAAAACACTATAATGAGTAAAGAAATAATTTTACCTAAAAAATACGAAGACAGAAATAATAGGTATCCTCAACACAAAGGAAAATATAAAATATCTTATAGTCAATATACATCTTATAAAGATCCAGAATATCAAAATGACTATTATGTGCAGTATTTTTCAGGTATTAATTTAGGAGGAAATGTTTTCAGTGATTTTGGAGGATACTGTGGAACTAAGATTGAACATAATGCTTTAGGAAAAGAATATGAAACACCTCTTTTAGAGAGTGATTTAGCCATCCTACGGGACAAAATAGATTATCCTGATAATTGTGTTTATGAAGATGAAATATGTGTGGATTTTGGAGATTTCGTCTGTGAGGGGTATATAGATAGATCTTGGTATAGAGAAGATGGAGTAGAAGTATTAGATTATAAAACTTTAAATATTGAGAAAAAGAAAGATTTTTATGCTTCTGAAGAATATGGTCAGACAACTTTATACTGTTACGACAGAGAACAAGCTGGACATAACATCTTGAATTCTTCTGTTTGTGGTTTGGGTAGAAAAGGTCTGTCTTTTGAAGGTACTGGTAACTATAGAATCAGATTATCAGGGGAAGTTATTTATATATCAACACCATATTCTAAAGAGAGGGCAGAAAAAGTTTTAGAAAATATCAGAAAAGTAGCTGGACAAATTTCGGAGGATTATAAAGTTTATTTGAAATATTTTGGTTAATTAAAATAATAGTTGTAAGTTTGCAGAGGAAAATCTGTTTTTAATTCTTTTTCCGCGAAATTTAATAAAAAAATAAATATATATGAAAAATTTTGAATATTGGAAAGAAAGTTTAGGGGAAGTTTTACCTGACAGGCTTTTAACAAGTAAAGAAGTGAAAGATATAATGAGTGTTTCTGAAATGGAGTATGAATATACAACTCACGAATCTCACACACTTTCTGAGCCTAAGATAAGACATATAGAAACTGAATTAGAAAAAGAAAATAGAGTATTAAAAGACTATATTGCAAAGATTAAAAAAGTAGACAGTGTAAATGTTGTAGGAAATGAAGTTGAACTATATAATAAATTACCTTAATTATGACAACATACAAAATTATAGAAAGTCCTCCATATGATAAAGATGCTCCTAATACTTTTTGGATTAGAAAGCAAGTTAAACGGTTTGGTTTTACTGTTTCTTCGCGCACAATTGGTAATTATAAAATAGATGACACTTATGGAGAACTTGGTGAAATGCCTTTCTTTGATAGAGAATCGGCGGAAAAAAGATTAGAAATATTAAAACAATAAGTTATGTACACGAGAGATGGCGGATTAATTTTAAAAGACGGAGTTGTATTATCTACAGTTGAAATAGTAGATTTGTTAAACAGGTTACAGAAAGTATCAGATAAGTGGGATAAACTAGATGAAGAAATTAGTAAATTTTATAATGAGCCGACCTATGATGCTGAAAATGACTGTGAATTTGAAGAGGAAGGAGATTTAATAGGAATTGGAGAGCTTGCCGCTGAATATTTCGGATATTTATAAACTTAAAAACAAATAAAATGAAAATAATTGAAACACACTATTACAACAATTCAGATCATGATGACGCTTCAAGTGTAGAAATAGAATTGATAACAGATGAAGGAGTACATAATTTATCTCTGGGAGAATCTGAACCTGAAGATAACTATCTGTTTAGAGATTTAAATGATGTTTATTTTATATCTGATTTAATTCAGAAAGCTTATGAAGCGGGAAAAAGAGGAGAAGAATTTGAATATGAATTAATAGAAGATAAAGACAATGAATAAAACATTTCAAAAACAAAGCACAATTAGTTTAGACTCTTCTCATCATTTGACGAGCGACGGAGATAATGGAATAATTTTAACTTTCCATGAAATAAGAGAGCGAGAAAAATTAGAAACAAAGAACGGTAAAAAAGTAAAGTCAGGTAAGACAGAGGAGTATTTATATGAGGGAAAACTCTATTTTACTAGAATTGTCAGTGCTTTGAAATATTTTGTTGACAAAACACAAAATGAATCAAAAACATTAGAAGAGTTAATTGCAAAAGTAGATTATAATACTAAACTTTTAGAGAGGCTAGACAGAGAATTTAAACAGTTTGATTAAAATTAAGTAGTTTGTATAAGTAGTATTATATTCTTATATTTGCATTCAAGACAGTGGATAGTTTTCTGCTGTCTTTTTTATTCGCCGAATTTTAAAAATTATAAATAAATGAGTATTTTTGACAAACGGATTGCCGTGAAACCCTACGAATATCCAGAGCTCTTATCCTACATGAATGCCATACGAGGCACAATGTGGTTTATAGATGAGTTTAAAGAAAGATTAGATAGAGATATTAGTGATTATCATAATGTTTTAACTAAGAAAGAAAGAGGTGTTATTAAAAGAGCGCTATTAGCTATTTCTCAAATAGAAGTTTCAGTTAAAACTTTCTGGGGTAAAGTGGGAGATAATTTACCAAAACCTGAAATTTATATGGTTGGGTATACTTTCGCAATGAATGAAGTTATACATCAAGAAGCATACTCAGAACTACTTACAAGACTAGGATTAGAAAGTGAGTTTGCAAAAGCATTAAAAGACCCTGTTATAGAGGGCAGAGTGGAATACCTCACTAAATATATCAAAGGCGCATCTGAAAATAAACAGGAGAATTATGCTTTAAATTTACTTTTATTTAGTGCTTTCATTGAGTCATGCTCTCTATTTAGTCAATTTTATATTGTTAAATCATTTTGCCAAAAGAAACAGAAACTAAAAACAGTTGATAATATTATTATGGCCACTGCTAAAGAAGAAGATGTTCACTTTCAGTTTGGTGTTGCTTTAATTAACATAATTAAGCGGGAGTATCCTGAGTGGTTTAATGAAGATTTTTATAATAAAATAAGAAGAGCTTGTAAAAAAGCATACGAGGCCGAATTAAAGATTATAGATTGGATATTTAATGGTGAAGATTTAAGTTTTCTCAAAAAAGAAGAGGTTGAATTATTTATTCAAGATAGATTTAATAAAGCATTGAAAGAGATAGGTATTGAAAAAATGTTTGACATAGATACAACTAAATTAGGAGACTCATTAAAATGGTTTGAAGAAGAAAGAGTTTTAGATGTAAGAGTAGATTTTTTTGATATTCAATCTCCAAACTATACTATTGGCCAACAAGACATTTCCCCAGAATCATTATTTTAAAACTATAGAATGACAAAACAATTTGACAAATGGTATTGGTTAAACGACCAAAGTAAATTATTTTTACAAAATGGATATATAAAAGGAGATGAGAAAGAACATTTCAAAAAAATAGGAGATAAAGCCGAAAAAATTCTTAATAAAGAAGGTTATTCTGAAAAATTCTTAGATTATTTATCTAGAGGATGGTTTTTATTACCAACGCCTGGAATTACAAATTTCTTAGATGAAAAGGAAAGTGCAATTAGCTGTTTCGGTTCTTACATAGAAGACTCTGTTGAAGGTTTACTGCTAACTGATGCAGAAGTAGGTATGTTATCTAAGATAGGTGGGGGAACTTCTGGAGATTTATCGGCAATTAGAAAAGAGGGTGCTCCGATAACAGGTGGGGGTTTCGCAGATGGTGTTATGAGATATGTAAAAAGAATTCAGGACACCACAAGTTGGATTAGCCAAAGAAGTAGACGAGGTAAATTTGCTGCTTATCTTGATGTTGAACACCCAGATATTTTAAAATTCTTGACCATTAAAGACAAAACTTCAGATATACATGAAGTACCTTTTGCTGTTAAAATAGGGGATGAGTGGATTAAACAGTTAAAAGAAGGGGATGTAGAAAAGAGGGAGATTTGGGCAAAAATAATTAAAAAGAAGTTCGAGACAGGATTCCCTTACATAATGTTCAAAGATAATGTAAACAATGTAAGACCAGATATTTATAAGGAATTAAATAAGTATGTAAATAACAGCAATTTATGTTCCGAAATTCTATTATCTAATGATCACAAAAATACATTTGTTTGTTGTATAGGAGCAATGAATTTAGTACATTTTGATGAGTGGAAAGATACAGACGCTGTAGAAATATTATTAAACTTACTAGACACTTTTTTATTGGATTTTATAGCTAAGAATGAAAGTAACGTTTTAATGCACAGAGCTGTTAATTTTGCTAAAGAACAAATGGCAGTAGGAATTGGAGCAAGTGGGTATCATTCTTATTTACAGATGAATATGATCCCTTTGGAGAGTATGGAAGCTAAATTTAAAAATACTGAGATCTTTAGTAAATTAAAAAATTTGTCTTATAAAGCTTCTGAAAAAATGGCTTTAGAGTATGGTAAAGCACCTTTATTAAAAGATGATAAATACAGTAGGCGACATGTTACTTTAAATGCTATTGCTCCTAATACCTCAAGTAGTGAAATTGTTGGCCAATGGTCGCAAAGTATAGAGCCAGTTTATAGCAATTATTTCATTAAAGCTTTGGCCAAGTCTAAACACGCACAAAAGAACTTCTTTTTAGAACAGCTATTAATAGAAAAAGATAAGAACACAGAAGATGTTTGGGAAACAATTAAAAACAACAACGGTTCTGTACAACACTTGGACTTTTTAAGTGTTTTAGAAAAATCTGTATTTAAAACTTTTCCAGAAATAAGCCCTATGGAGCTGTTAATTCAAAACTCTACTAGGACAAAATATATTGATCAGGGAATTTCATTTAACACAATGATCCCATTCGGTACTTCGGCAAAAGAGGTTAGTGACTACTACTTAAAGGCTCATGAGTTAGGAATTAAAACTTTATATTACCAACTTAATCAGAATGCTGCTCAAACATTCACTCGAAAATCAATACTAGAATGCGATAGTTGTGCTGGTTAAACCAACCAAATCCTCCAATAAAACGGGGGATTTTTTATTTTATATAAAGTTTTTACAAAAAAGCTTGCAGGATAAATAAATTAGTTGTAAGTTTGCAATAATAAAAATAAGAGATATGAAAAAATACACGATCATTTATCAAAATGGCCACATAGTAAGTTTAAAACATTTGAAATGTGAACCTTCAGCTATTTTAGAAGAGATAGGAAAATGGACAGACATTACAAATGTATGGTTTTATTAGATGGTCATTGTAAACAAACAAAAGATTAAGTATGAAGACAGCAATTCGACAATTAATAGAATGTATGGAAAATGCATTTCTAGAAAATCAATTAAACAATTCTAGTGATGTTTTAATACTGTGCAATTCTTTTCTAGAAACCGAAGAAGAACAATTAGAAACCTCCTATCATAAAGGTTATGATGATCATTATCAAGGAGAATATGAAAAAGAATCTTATTATAAAGAAACATTTAAATCATGACAGCAGAAGAATATTTAATATCAAAAGGATTAAAGGGAGTAGGTAATTTATTAGTTAGATCTCATTCTAATTATTCAGAGAATGGGACTCAAAAATTAATGGTAGAGTTTGCAAAATATCATGTAGAGAAGGCTTTGAAATCAGTAATTGAGAATCATGAAATAGATGACTATGATGAACACCAGGAGTATTCTCCGAGTTTAAATGAAAAATCAGTTTTAAACGCCTATTCACTAGAAAACATTAAATAATTATGGAAGCATGGATAAATGAGTACTTCCGAGAGCAATGGGAAGAAGTTACAACAGAGATTGATTTTACAAAATTAACTCCATTCAAGACAAGTGACTCTCTTCATATATTTGAAGAGCGGTATGAAGTTGAAGGAGAAAAGTATAGATTACTCTATGAAATATCAGATAAGAGTTGGACACCTTTAATACAGAAACTTAAGAAATGACAGACGAGGAGAAAAGGAAAGCAAACATCACTTTCATTAAAACAGTTTTTGTAACATTAATCATATTAGGAATTATACTTTGGCGCATAAATACAGTAAAATAACGAAAGAATCTGTTTTAAATTTATTTTCGCGCGAAAAACAAGTAATAAACAGAAATTACATAGCAAGACAATTAAACTGTTCTGTATATAGTGTGAGAATAGCTTTAGAACAATTAAAAGACGAGAATAAAATTAAATTAAGTAGATACGGATATGAGAGAATTAAGTGAATTAGGACAAGAAATAAGTAGGGATAAAACAGTACTTCATCAAATAGCTATTGAATTAGGATTATTAGAAGATAAATCACTATATCAATATGATTTTACAGATTGTGGTATATGGGGAAGCAATGATTCTTATGCAATTATTTCACCAACACAAAACACGATAATCAGAATACCTAAAGATGTAAATGAGTTTGAAAATTTACGAGTTAATATTTATAAGAAATTAGAAGAATATGGTTTTATTAAGTCTGAAACATCTACTAGTAAAAATGTAAATAATTTAAGGGATATCTGTTATAAAGCTTCTTTCGACGCAGGATGGCACACAAATTTAGAAACAGGAGAGTTATTAGAAAGAAACAAGGCTGAGATGTTGTGTTTAATTCATAGTGAGATCTCAGAAGCTATGGAAGGCGAAAGAAAAGGATTAATGGATGACCATTTACCTAATAGACAAATGGCCGAAGTCGAGTTAGCCGATGCAGTGATTCGTATTATGGACTATGCTGGAAGATGGGGCTATGATATTGGAGGAGCGCTTGTAGCAAAAATGGACTACAATAAAAATCGTAAAGATCACAAGCTAGAGAATAGAATTAAAGATGGGGGTAAAAAGTTTTAATTATGATTTATAAAATAACAAAAATAGCCGATGTGGAAAATCCATATCATGAGAATTCCGATTTTGGATTTAGTAAACCATTCCATTTAGGAGAATACACAAAAGAACCAGAAGTAGGGGAAAGATTTAATTTATATCCTATTGATTTTCAGAACATAGGTATTTCAACATCACCTGTGACTAAGATAATGGATGAAAAAACTTTTAAAACACTCAATTCAGTGTATACTTACGAACCTTATTTAGAAAAGCTATGAAAGAAACAAGGATAAATTCTAATCACGTATCACACATTAAAATAACACCAGCTGTAAAAACAGATTATATTTGGTGTAACGAGATACCAGAAAAGAAAAATTGGTTAGGAATTACTACTCAATATGGGTATGAAGAGGGTTTTTGGTGGGAGGGAAAACCTGGATTTTATAGTGTAAGATTAGATACTACAGAATTTACAGATTTTGTTGAAATAGATGGAGTTTTGTGGAGTAATCCTTTCTTAGAGATATTTGCAAATGGTAAGCGTATTTTTGGCCGTCATTATGAAACTGTTGAAGAAATAAAATTACTTTGTTCTAGAGAATTTACTAATATAAGTATTGTTTTAAGTTAAAGGTTATGTATATAAATATAGATTATTATCTTAAAAGCAGTTTGTTGTACTCTGACTTAATTTTTTTGGCGGGCATAAAACAAACTAAAAAAGAGATACTGGAAATACTCACAGACGATATAATTAGCCGTTTTAAGACACTAGAACTTATCACAAGTATAAAGGGGAAGAAGGATGAAGATGAACGTCTTAAAATACGTTTAAGTGAGAAAGGTAAAGAATTTATGATTAAGCTGTCTTTTGAAGGAGCCGAAGATGAGGAAACAACCACTATAAAAAATTGGATTATTTCGGTTTATAAAAATAAAGATGGGGGAATAGTTAAAAATAAAACTGAGTTGGGTCGTAGATTGCAGTGGTTTAAAACTGTTACAAATATTCAGGGGAACTTCTTAGCTGTTCTTATACAATGTGCAATTCAAGATACTTATAACAATTCTTGTGGACAAACCTTTTATGAGTACAAAAAAGACAATCCACGAGCGATGTTATCCAATTTAGCGGAGAATTTATTTTGGACTCCTGAATCTATTTATGACAAACATAAAACTCTTGATAAGTCTCCTTTATATACTTATTATGAAGATAATCAACAATACATTGAAAATATTTGGAAAACTAATTTAGATGAAGATGGCAACAGAAGAAAATAGAAAGAAAGTTTTAGACAGGTTAGAGCGAATAAAAACTGTAGATGCCTTTGTATATGCAGTTAATTTCAAAGGTAAGCGGTTAAAGATGGGCTCTGGAAAATCTTCTTGGGCTTCAATCGGGGCAGCCAAGAACGCACTTAGAATTCAGATACCTTCTATTAGTGGAGGAAAACATTTAGAAGTCTTAAAAGAATTAGAAGCAGAAGGAATAATTGAATATATTAAATTGTAAATATGACAGATGAAGAGATTAAATTTTTATTAAGTGAAGAAAACAATGAGGTATTAGAAGCTCACAAAGAAATTGTATCTTTACAAAAAGATAAATCCTCTTTACTTATTTTTGGGAAGCCGTGGTTAGATAAAAATCTTGTTGCGGGAATTAATAACAAAATTCTATTTTTTGGAAGTCGTCCAGGTGGCGGTAAAACTCACCATTGTAGCGAAACTATCAATGCTTTATTAAATAGAGAACTTAATCCCACTCCAACTAAAGTTTGCCGTTTCAATTTAGAGATGCCTACCAGAACGTTATTATTACAACAGATTTCCAGAACATTAAAGAAAACTCCACAAGAGGTGTTAGATCAGCCTTATTCAGAAGAAGAGAAGCCTGTAATAAAAAAGATTGTAAGTGCTTTTATGGACGAAAGGATTAAAAATATTTCTAAGACATTAGGGGGGAATGACTTCAAAAAATTTGTATTGGCCTTCATAAAAGAGATTGATGATGCTGATAATTTAATAAATGAGTCTAAATTACAAAGTCTTTTAACTGGGAATGAGGAAAAAGATAAGAAAATAAGAACAGATTTTGAGTATTTTAGAACTAAGAAAGTATGTTTAATTGATCACCTTCATATTTACAGGAGTAAGGAAGAGATTGACAATTTATTGCTGATTTGTAATGAACTTAAAATGCAGGATAAGAATCTGTCTTTTATTATATACTTTCAACTTCGAAGGGACATTGAAGATATGTGGCGCGATACAAAAGAAAAGAAAATTAATCCTAAAAATATGTTACCTAACTCCACTTACATTTATCAAACAGATGTTCTTCAACAAGTGGCTGATATAGTAGTGGGCATGGTGATACCGCAGATTTATGATTTGGAAGAGTTTGCTTCTGTTTATAAAGAACGTAATGAGCATTTAAGCGAGCATTTTGCTTCTGACAACATAGACAACACAACAGTTCGTTTAAAGGGACGTAATAGGATTTATTATAATTTTATGAAAATACGATTGCTTAACTCTTTTGATGATCCTCGGTTATTTTGCGATATTTTAAATCCAGAGTATGAGAAAATAGCGGATAAATTATATCAACAAAGTAAAACAACATTTTCAACAGAAATTCCATCATTCAATACTGTTGATTTCACTGTAGAGAAGCCGTTGCAAGTAGCTCCTAATTTTGATTTAGCTTCTGCTTTTGATGTTCCTGATACTAAGAAATCTAAAGATCCATTCTAGTATTCCACTTTTCGGGAATTAAATTGATTATTACACTTTTTTAGTTTAACTGTGTTTTAATTTCTTTTCCGCCGAAATTAAGGCTTACTCTAAAATTAAGTTGTTTGGTGAATGGGTATTATTTTTGTATATTTACAGCTTTAAAATACGAAATACAAAGATTTTATCCGCAACTAAAATCATCGATATAGAAACAGTAAACTATTAAAGGTTTATAGCTAAGTAAAGATTGAGATTTAGAAGCGTTGCGGCTCTAGTCTCAATTTTTCAGTTATAAGCCTTTTTTATTTTTATGCACTCAAACATCAATTCTGTCCTTTATAGTTATCTGTACAATCAGGCTTCTTCATTCAATTTGGATGGTGACCGCTTGATTGCATTTTATTGTATGTTAAAGTCGGCAAGAAAAGGTAAAGAGTCAATAAAAGCCACTAAGAAATTAAAAGGAATTGGTTTAGTTAGTAAAGTTACAGGTATATCAAGAACAACTGTTTCTAAATATTTAACTGTTCTTTCTTCTCTTGATTTAGTTTCTTTTAGCCGAAATGGGAGCTTATTATTCGCGGGAAATAAAAAATTAGAAACAAAATACAGAACTAAATCACGAAATTATAGAGTAAAATACCTAAGAGTAGTAATAGGAAAAAACATTGCAGAAACTGCTTTAAACTCTTATAGCATCCGACTACACGGATACATTGATTCAATAAACAGAAGAATAGACAAAAGCGAGACATCTACTAAACTTACATGCAAAACATATGATAAAGTTACGTTAAGTGTTAAAGGCTTCGGGTTATTGAAATCGGCGCAAAATAATAAATTAAGCAAAGGAAATTATTGGAAACAAAAGCTTATTAAAGCTAAGTGTATTTATGCATCCAGGCAATACCAATTCATAGATAACTGTTCTAAAGAAGAATTTAATTATATTAGATATTCTGACAATGACAGATCTTTAAGATGGGAAGCGGGTAAGATGTATAAAGAACTTTCTAGTTTAATTTCTAAGAGTTTTCTTAAAGAGGAAGTCCGCGCCAAAGAAATAACAAAAACAGATTATAAAAAGAAAGACTATCTTCAATTCGATATGATAGACTTCTGGAAAAATACATAGTTTGCATAAAGTTATTATTAAATATTTACAACTTCAAAAATGGGGTTGTTTTGTCGTATAAAAATAATTTCAAATTTTATTATAATTATAGAAAATAATGATTACATTTGTAAACTAAAATAAGAATATATGAAATACATGGGTAGCAAAAATCGGATTGCCAAAGAAATTATTCCGATAATAACCAAGAATAGAAAAGTTGATCAATATTACGTTGAATTGTTTTGTGGTGGATTAGGCACTATGGATAAAATTGGTGGTAAAAGAATTGCTTCAGATAAGAATAAGTACCTTATTGCCATGTGGAAAGGTTTACAACAAAATCAGAATCGGCCACATGAAATTCCAAAAGAGTTATATGTTAGAGCAAGAGCTGAATATAATAATGGAACTAACATTGAATTTGATGATTTTCAAATAGGATGGATTGGATGGATGGCCTCCTTTAACGGTAGATTCTTTGATGGGGGGTACAGTGGTAAAACTGAAAAGAGAGATTATATTGATGAGCAGATTAGAAACACTGAAAAACAATTAGACTACCTATTCGGAATTGATTTCAGATATGGTTCCTATGATGTAATAGAAATACCTAGAAATAGTATTATTTACTGTGATATCCCATACTACGGAACAAAACAATACTCCACATCTAAAGACTTCAATCATGCTAATTTTTGGCAGTGGTGTAGAGATATGACATTAAAAGGACATCAAGTTTTTATATCTGAATATAAAGCTCCTGATGATTTTAAATGTGTTTGGAGTAAAGAAATTACAAATTCTATGCACACAACTAACACAACAAAACCAATGGAAAAATTATTTACACTATGACCACAATACAAAAACTACTCGTACTTCTAGGGTTTGAAATAGTCATTGACATAGAACCACATTTCGAAAACCAAAGAATTGTTCGGCGTGGTAAAAAACAAATATTACAAAAATTTATCGATGGTAATTATGCAATGGATGATCATTGGGAAGATCTGAGAGAGGTAAAATTTCGCAAAAAAGACTAAAACAGCAGAAAATAATCAACAAAAAGCTTGTAGGAATCAAAAGTAATACTTAGATTTGTCAAAAATAAGAACATATGGAAAAAGTAATTCTAATATTAAGTCAGTTGGTTTTTAGTTATGCCAGAACTGTGAATGTAATTCATAACTCAAAAGGTTTAATGATTCCATCTTTAATTAGTGGAACAGTGGTTAAAATTACCTGGTTGTTATCTACATATTTAGGAGTAAATGCTTTAATAACTAAAGATTATCTTTCAGTTTTATTATATTTATTGGCGGGAGTACTAGGAGATTATTTAGCTTTAAAATCACGTAAAAAATAGTTATGCACGGAACACCACAAGAAGTAATGGAAACAATAGAAGAAAAACAAAGGTGGACTTTAGATCAAAAGATATTTCATTTCTTTGAGGTTCTTGATTTATTTTATCATAAAATGGAAGGTAAAGTTTACATAGGTTTTTCTGGCGGAAAAGATAGTACTGTAATGCACACACTTTGCGATAAGTGGACTGATATGATGGGTTATCCTAGAATACAGTTAGTTTTCAATAATACAACTAATGAGTATGCAGATATATTAACATTCGTAAAAGGTTATGGGGATAGAGTTACTTGGTTGAGACCTAAAATGACTTTTGCACAATCATTAGAAGTTAATGGGTTTCCTTTAGTAAGCAAAGAACAAGCTCAAAGAATTAGCGAAGCCAAGCATACTAAAAGTGATAAACTTAGAAATATTAGAATTTTCGGCACAAAAAGAACTTCAAAAGAAACTAAAAGAGAATACGTATCAGGTAAAATATCTGAAAAGTGGATGTACTTAGTTTATGAAGATGTTGAAGTAACATCTAAATGCTGTGATATTTTAAAGAAAGCTCCAGTTAAAAAATTTGAAAAAGAGACAGGATTAAGTCCTATCATTGGAGTAATGGCTTCTGAATCGTCCTTAAGAAAACAGCAGTATAATAAGACAGGGACTTGTAATGTATATGGAGTACGTAATATGTGCAAACCATTATCAATATTTACAGAAGAAGATATTTGGGCTATTATAGATAAATTTAACATTGAAATTTGTCCAATCTATTACGATATGGTTATTGACGGTGAGATAGTTAAAGGAGAAGAAAGAACTGGATGTGCTTATTGTGCGTTTGGAATACAGTACGAAGATCCTGAGAATAATAAGTTTCATAGATTGGCCAAAAGAGAACCGAAACGGTTTTTATCTTTTATGGATAAATTAGGTTTCAGAAGAGCGTTAGGATTTTTAGGAATTAAATTACCAGAATAATGAAAGTAGCTTCATTAATAACCACATATAATAAATGTCGAAAAAGTGACAAAGCAACTAAATTTGAAAAAGACTTTATAAGTAGCCTAGTGAAGAATGCTCCTAAATACTGCTCTCCAAGACTTATACCTAATGATATTTTTCATTCAGCTAATAGAGATAATAAATTGAAATTCTCTGAAAAACAAATGGACGTTTACAATCAAATAAAAGAGAAGTATAATCCAGACAGTAATGGTGAAGACTTATATCATAAATACTCAAAAATATTTAGAGATAAAGGTATAGAGTTAGATAGTTTTGATACGCGACACTTGGAAACATTTAAAGGTATTATGAAAGAGTCAGAGAGCTTTTTAAAGTGGGTTGCAAGTATATTAAAAGAGTAAATTTCCGCGAAAAACAAATAAAAACAGTTTTTTCTTGCACAGTAAATAAATACATTGTAGATTTGTAGAAATAAAAAGGATATGAAAAAGTTAAAAGAAATTTATAAAGATTATTTGTTAAAAGCAATATCCCCAGAACAAGCTTTACTGAACATAAGGAAAATTTACTTATTGACAGATGAGGAGTTAAAATTAGAAGGGTTCTCTATCGATTATGTGGATTATGGACTTCACAGATTAAAACAGAAAGGTGAATACTTAATGGAGGGTGAAAAATCAGAATGTTTAGAAAGGGCTTCGGAAATAATATTTAAAGATTATAATTGATTATGAGCTTAGTTAAATTAGATGGAAAAGGGAAAATTAAAACTGACTGGTTGGTTAAAAAATCTACTAAAAGACTCAGAGTAATTTTATTTAAGTTGAGATTTAATTATAATAAATTACAGCAAGTTAGTGAAATTTTACAAAGTCATGGCTTAGATACGAATGAAGTTTGTGCTTTAATAGGTAGATATACTTACTCCGCAGCTCAATTAGATAACATCATATTTAGGCGAACAGAAAATTTAGAAATAACTAAAGGGGAGAATTGGAGAGAAAGTAAATATCAATCTAAATAAAATATGAGTTGGAATTACGTAGATGTAAAATTACCTTTAACATATAAAGAAGGTAATTGGGATGGGAAAAGAAGTGATGAAGTATTAGCGGAAGATAATGACGGAAACAAACATATTGCTGTAATATATACAGGTTTTATTGACGGAAATGATTACGCAGATTGGTTTGATAACAGAGATTTTGAATTAGTAGGAATTATTAGATGGATGGAAATACCTTATTAATTATGAAAACAGCAGTAAAACAAATACTAGACAACAGAGATAAGAATTTCGACGCAAATAAATTTATAAAATGGCTGGACGAAAATAGACGTAATTTATTACATTTAGAAAAACAAAACATAATTGACACAGCTATAGAATTTGGAATGCACGGAAAAGAAACAATGCAAAAAAGAGGAGAAGAATATTATAATTTAGTTTTTAAATCATGACACCACTAGAATTTTTAGAAAGTAAGGGCGTACAAGACTTATCAGAAGCATTACAAGCTGCTTATGTAGAACTACTTTTGGAGGAGTATTCAGAAAAAATATTTAATGAATATATTAATGTTAAGCACTTTCAAGATCTTCATAAATTTATAAAACTTAGTGACTATAAAGAGGAGATTTTACAGAGTATTAAAAATAATAGAAGATCATGACAGCAACAAGTGAAGTAAGAGACGGAAAATTATATGTATTGTGTTTTGAAGACCTTGCTGAATTTCTAGTAAGTAATTCAAGATATACAGTTTTATTTGGTTCTTATAATAGACCAGCCATAAAAGTTAATAAAGATAATTTTAACTGGTGTCTAGATTTACTTAAGAAAGCTGAAGGTACATCAGATTGTAATTTTATAATTGAATTAGAATTGCCGAGTTTAGAGGTAAAAGCAACAGAAGACCATAATGGAGTAAGATTAAGTATAAATTCTAATCCTAAATATCATCCAGCTTTTACAGGAATTAGTTTTGACAGTCAGTACATTTGGCGGAATAAAGAAATAGAAAAAAGACTATTTAAATTAGGGTCATTTCAAGAATTAGATAAAGTGACAAAAGAAGTAGATGAAGAATTAAAACAGTTACCATGAACATAGAAATTAAAACAAATTATTCAAGCAAAGATATAATTTACACGGCAGAAAACATAAAAGTAGAAGAGAATATTTCAGAGATGATATATGAAAAAGATGAAAACGGTAAAACAGATTTCAAAAGATTAAAGTTAGAAGATATCAGTGATGAAGTAATTGAGCAGTTTACGCAATTAACAGAAGAGCTATTATACTACAGAAAAAGAGATTTCGATACAAGTGAATTAATATTTCAAGCTTTTAATAAATTACCGCAAGAAAAAATTAAAGCAGTCTTAGAACAGTTAAATAAAGATTATGCAGAAGAAATATAAAATTTACCAATTAATTGAAACTTCGTTAGAGTCTAAAACAGAAACAAGAAATTACGAAACACTTATTTTCACATCATATTTATTGCGAACTTTAGATTACGAAGATTGGGGGAAATCAGAAGATGTGAGAGAAGGTTTTGACAGTTTAAAGGAAGCAGAACAGTTTATTGAAACTAATATTGAGAAATATAATAAATGGACTATAATTACTGAATATGCAAAATAACACCTTCTTACAAGACTCCAAAGAACACGAAGCAAATTTTAATATAAACAAAAATATTTATTGTGATGAAATACGAACTACAAGATAGATATCCAGGATGTCCAGATTATTTCAAAAAAGGAACAGTTTTAATTAGATACTCGCCTATTTTTGGATTTAGCTATTATTCCGATATTTATGATAATTTTAGAATCGCCGCGGAAATAGTAGAAAACGAGCCACTTTGGTTTAAAAATTTAGAATAATATGGATACAGGATCATACATGCAAAACCAAATGGATAATCAAATCGAGGCAGGAATAAGAATGAAAGATGCTTTTGATGAGTGGATTTTTGAAGCTTGTAATTATAAAGCGATCAACAGTAGAAAAGATGTACACGACTTATTTCCAATAGTAGATTTAACAGATGCTAAACTATCATTTTTAGATGGTATGTCGGCGGAAGAATATTCAAAAACGATTTAATTATGAAAACAAAACTGCTTAGAAAAATACGTAAAAGATACGAGATAAATTACTATCCTAATGGTTATGATTTTGGAAGTGGGTATGATACTAATACAGAATGTGTAGCATTAATAGATACAGGATTTTGGACTTTTAAAGCGAGTCCCATTAGACATAGGGTTTTTCTTGTTGGAGGAACTAGTAAAGAATATGGCTTTAAAGAGTGTTTAAACCAATTAAATAATATCATAGTAAATAAATATGATAACTACGGAACTCGCCGCAATAAAAAACTAAAAAGAAAAACAGAAAAGCTATGGCACGTTATAAAGTAACAACAGAACTAAAAACACCTCTATGGAAGAAAGTACTTAGATGGATGAGAATATATCCTAAAATGGAAAGTTTTGAGCTTAGATTTCATGATGCTTGGGTAGATTCATTTACTAAAAATCATATATTAGTATCAAATGGCGCAGAAATAAAAATAATAAAGAAATTATAATGGAAAACAAAATACTAGAATTCGTAAGAGAATTTAACGCAGGATTGGAAAACAGTAATGAGTATAACAGCCTTCAATATCAAAATGATGGATATCAAGAAGGGATATTGCTACCAAATATTTATGCTTGGAGTAGTGACGAGGGAGAAGAGCATTTTAGACAAAAAGCTTTAAGTAGTTTAGTTCGTCAATTAGATTTGTTACAGAATGTTGCAAAAGAACTGTTAGAAGTTGAGATTACTAAGTTTTTCGCGGAAAAGAAAAAACTAATAAAAGAGAAATTTCCACAAGCAAATCTAAAATATTTTAAAGAAGCTACATTAGAATACAGTATATTAATATCTGGACTATACAATGTAGAATTAATAGAACAATTCGGTGAAACTGTAGAAGAAGATTTTCAATACCTTTTTGAAGGTTTAAAAATTTCAGACATATCTTATATTTAGTTTATGAAAGAATGGTGGCAAACAGTAAATAAAGAAGATCCATATTTATGCAAACTTTACAGTAATATGTTTGGTACTCACGAAAAAAGGATTGCACAATTGTATATAATTAAGAGAGGATTTAATTTTTAAAAGAAATAAGTTATGAAATTACAGATAGAGTTAAATGAAGATCTAAATATAGAGGCTCAATTATTAACTATTGCTAAATACATTGAAGACTATTCAACTACATATAAAGAAGCAGGGTTTTTAGGAATGTGGAATTACAGGTATAATGTAAAAGAAACTGATAAAGATTCTGGAGTAAAAGTAGAAACAGAACAATACACACCTTTTCATGTAAGTTGTCAGAAGACTAAAGGCGGTATAGTAAAGTTTAAAATATGGAATGGATAATTTAGCGCAAGAAAAAACTAAAAACAACTGAATGAAAACATACATAATAACAGAAGAAGATATAATAAGATTAATTGAAAGCTTTAATGCTGACAGTCATAAACATTGGTACGAAGACAAAGTTGATAAGTGGGAAGAAAGTTTAAAAGCCGTTAGTGATACTCGAGTAGTTGAAGGAATGTTTGAAGTTACTATTGGAGATTTCAACTCTAAACAATGGACTAATGAAACACAAGAACAGTTTAAAACTAGGCTTCAAATAGAATTAGATAATAATGGATTTGATGTAGAAGTGGTTTAAATCGGCGAAAAACAATTAAAAACAGAAAATAATGAAAGTCAAAAAACTAAAATATAATTGGAGACAAGTAGGTTCAACATCAGACAGAGACGGAGCAGGAGAAGATTATGATGTATTTGAAGTAGGAAAGAATGGTGTTATAGAAATACAAGAATGGTTGCCAGGAGGTGATATTCCAATGTGTTATACAGCTATTTTAGAAGATAAAGTTATTCGAGTGTTCAATCCAAATATAGTAGAGTATGAGAAGTAAAACATTTGGAGAAATAGCAAGAGAGAATGGATTTTCTTCTCTATCAGAAATGGTAAGTAGTGGATTACAAGCAGTAAAAGAGGCGGAAAATAATTCATTTAATATCGGCCAAAAAATTAAGCTACAAGAAAATTACAAACCCACGCACTTTAAAGACGAAGAGATTTTACCTAAAAATACACCTTTTAAAATAACAGATAAAAGTGGATTTACATTAGGAAGATACTCAGTGAAATTAGAAGGATATGATGTTTGGTTTCAAGCAGAAGTTTTTGAATTAGCTTAATTTCGCGGAAAAAGGTTGAAAAAATAAAATTATGAAAAGTAAACAAAAGAAATTTTTAGAAAAATTAGGATATACAATTGAAGATATAACTTACACTGTTTTTGAAGATGGGGGAAGATATTGTGAAGATTCATACAGTCAACATGAAGTTAGCTTAGCATATAAAACAGAAACCGAGGGGATAAAAAATTTTAAAGAGACAAAAAGTCATTGGAAACAGGCACATAGAAATTATCATATTCGAGATTTTATTTTAGAAAATGTTTATAATAAGGAGTTTGAAGAAAATCTATATGAAATGATCAGTAAATATGTATCACAAAAACATTTATCAAACAATTTTTAAAAAAATTATGAAAGAATACATATTATGTGCAGCCGTTTGGTATAAAGAATTTCCGCATATAAAAAATAAAGAAGTACCGTTAAACAGATACCTACCAAAAAACTGTGAATCAGGAGTAGTATTTACGGGTTTAAGACATGGACAATGTATTTATACTAAAAGTGCGGTTACAGGACTTAGAGATGCTGAAGCTGGAGAAAGTATTCAAGGATTTCTAACTAACTTAAATCGATTTGTAGACAGAGAAGAAGCTTGGGATATAGCCGAAAAAGCTAATCAGATTATTATGGTGAGTGGTGGTAAAGGAACTTTATATAGTGAAGATTTGTATTAAACATAAAATTATGAGAACACCAGAAGAAATTACTAAAGACATTGAAAAACTTAAGAAAGAGCTAGAAGACTCTAAAAACTACCATCAATGGACAAAACTAACAGATGATAGTACCAGAGAGAAAATGATTGGGTTCTTTAATATAGGAAATGCAGAACTTATTTTATTCCATTTAGATAACGGTAAGCTTTTACAGTACCGTCACGCTTGCTATGGAAATGTAGAAGTGAGAATGAACCCACAAAGAAATAGAATTTTAGTTTCGGAAAATAAAGATATTACTGAGACAAATATTTTAACTTTTGTTATGTGGGCTACGGGAGAATGGTTTGTGAAACGGGCGGAAAAAGAATAAAAACAGAAATTTATGAGTATAGAATCTGTATTAGACGCTTGGTATAATAGAAAAGATAAAGGTTGTGATCATATTTATTATGAATTTACTTCTGACATAACAATATTAACTAAAGGTCAAGTAAAAACTAAGAAGTGTTTGAAGTGTGGAGATTTATTAGTTAAATAATTTCGCGGGAAAAAGAATAAAAAACAGAGAATAAATTAGATTATGGAAGAAGAACTAAAGTCTCAGATAGAATGGATGGAAGAAGATCTAAGACAGCTTAAAGCACAACTATCTATCTACATAAAACCCAAACTATACAGACACTACAAAAATAAAAAATATTACATAATCAAAGGAAGCTGTATGATACAAATAAATGATGAGTGGGTAGACGCTATTTTATATCGTTGGGAAGGTGGAGAGAAGTTGTTTGCAAGAGAAGAGACTGAGTTTTTTGAAAAATTTAAATTGGAGGGATAAGACATGTCAGGTAAAGAAATAGAAGAGAAAAAAGATGCATGGGTATTAGACGCAGAAACATCTGACTTACTTGCAGAGATGATTGATTTTAGCTCTTTTCCATACAAACTTAAAGAGGATGCAAAACTTTGGTGTGTCGTATTAAGAAATGCTTATACTAATGAAGTTAGAACTGCTGTAAAAGAAGAAGTAACAAAGGATTGGTTCAAAACTAATTTAAAAGGTTGTGGATTTCTGATAGGACATAATGTCGTGAAATTTGACTTCTTAGCTCTTAAACTATTTGGAGTTTTAGATTACACAGTTGGTTATTTAGACGAGTCAGATACTTTATTCGGGGAAGAAATTAAAATTATTGATACCCTTATATTCTCCAGACTACTAAATCCTGACAGATTTGGAGGACACAGCTTGCACTCATGGGGAGAAAGAACACCAACCCAAAATTTAAAAACTGATTTTAGACAACTCTGTATAGAAAAAGGCTACATCCAAAAGTCAGACCCTAAAGGAGCAGAATTTAAACAATTTTGCCCAGAAATGGTAGATTACTGTTCTCAGGATACGTCTGTTAACAAAGACACGTTTTTCATGTTAATGGAGGAAATGGGCACAGATGGTTGCTGGAATGATGCTTTGAAAATGGAGCATAAGCTGGCGGATTTAGCTGTTAGGAGAGAGTCTTTAGGATTTTGGTTTGATAAGGATTTAGCAATTAAATGTGTTGAAGACCTTACAATAAAAATGGATGACTTAAGAAATAAAGTTAATCCTATTCTTCCTATGAAACCTATGACAAAAGGAGAATTAGGCAATTTCACTCCTCCAAATACTCAGTTTTTAAAAAGTGGTAAGCCTTCTACACATATTATAAAATTTGCCGAAAGAATTGGTGGTAAAATAGTTGAAAACGAAGAAAAAGAGTATTTCATACAGTTTGAAGATAAAGAGCACTTATTGCCATTTAATCTACCTTTAAAAACACACGTAGAAGCCGATATTAGTAATCTTGATCACGTTAAGATGACTCTTACAGAAGTTTATAAATGGATACCGCAAGAATGGGCAGAAAGAGACTTTACAAAAGACAGTAAAAAACAAAGTTTATCTTACGAAAAAAGAGTAATTGCTTTTGAAAGATGGTTAGCTGAAACAATGTGTGGTAAGTACACTGAATTACGCTTAAATATAGCTTGTGAGACGTTTAAAGCAAAAGGATGGGAGCAACTATCAGAGAAAGTAAAAGAACGCCTTAGAGAGGATTTTCCTGTGCGCTTACCTACTAGCCCGAAAGTTAGAGTTGGTGTCGAAAAAGATTTATGCCCTAATCTGGTCAAATTGGGAGAAAAAGTAGATTTTGCAAATGATTTTGCTTTGTATTTAACATATAAACATAGAAAGTCTTCTATAGCAGGTGGAGAAATTGAAGATATGGACTTTGATTCTGAAGTACCTAACAGTGGTTTCTTATCTATGTACAGAGAAATAGACGGAAGAATACCAACTCCGTCTATTGAAATTGGTGCAAACACGTCAAGATACCGTCACATTGGAGTTTGTAATATCGCCAGGCCTACATCAGTGTACGGTAAAGAACTAAGAAGTCTGTTTGGTTGTGGAGAAGGCGCTGTGTTTTATGGATTTGACTATGCATCGATTGAAGCTCGAATAATGGCGAGTTACGTCTATAAATACACTGATGGAGCAGAATTAGGAAAAACTTTTATTGCAGAGAAGCCCCATGATTTACACACCAAAATGGCCGCTGTAATGGAAGTGCCAAGATCTGACGCAAAATCAATTAATTACGGAATAATTTATGGGGCAAGCTGGAAAAAGATTCAAAAAATGACAGGAAAATCGGATGAAGCTTCTAAAAAAATTGTGGATGATTTTTGGGATACTGCTTTGGCGTTACGAGAATTTAGAGATAAAACTATACAATATTGGGAAAGTACAGGTAAAAAATACGTACCTGCTATTGATGGCCGAAAGATTTTTGTTCGTTCCCCCCACTCGATCCTAAATGCCCTATTCCAGTCCGCAGCTGTTATATTTGCCAAATACGTGTCAGTTATGCTAATGCAAAAATTAGAACAAGAACATAATTTATGTATAGACCCTTTTATAGATAAACCATTGATTTCCAGCATGATAGAATATCACGACGAGGTGGATATGTATGCTTCTCCGTCATTATTTAAGTTTGAAAAATTTGAAACAGAAGATCAAGCAAAACAATTCATTGAAAGCTGGGAGGGGGATCAATTAAGCGCAATAGGCCATAGTGCAAAAGGATATTACGTTTGCCTTCCAAATATTGTCTCTCAATCTACTAATGAATGTATGCGAGATTTAGAGAAAACACTAAAATTAAACGTACCAATGGGTATGGAATATATGTTAGGACGCACCTGGTATGATTGTCACTAAAAAATAATTAATTTGGAAAATTAAAATAAAAGTATTATATTTGCAGAGTTAAATTACAGTTCCGAGATGTAGTTTAATTTTAAGAAACAAAAATATACCCTGTTATTGTATTAGAGTCCTCGGAAAACTCTTTTATAGTGATGGGGATTTTTATTTTAAATTATGAATAAGCCAATAAAAACTCATCAACAGTTTATAATAGACCTTAACAGAGTGCACCCTAATAGAGACTGGCAAGTAATAGGAGAATACGAACATAATAAAAAACCTTTATTATTAAGAGATAAATATGGAGATTGTTTAATACCTCCAAATTGTTTACTACAAAGATCCAAGCCTTCTGTAAAAACAGCTATAGATAAAACAGAATACACAATTAATAAATTTAAAGAATTTTGGGGAGATAGGTATGACTATTCTAAGTTTGTGTATTTAGGTGCTCGGAAAAAGTCGATAATAATTTGTAAACTTCATGGTGAGTTTCCACAAGATGCTAACATGCATTTATCAGGAAGATGTGGGTGCCATAAATGTGCAAATGAGGCAGTATCTTTAAGGGTTAGAGGTAATACCGAAGAGTTTATTGAGAAAGCAATTAATAAGTATGGAAAAGATAGGTTTTCTTTTAATAGTACAGTATATAAATCAGCTACTGAAGATGTGGTGATAACTTGTAAAGTACATGGAGATTTTGAACAAACACCTAATAGATTTTTAAATGGTCAAATTTGTACAAAATGCAGTTACAAAGAAAGCACGGCTAATTTTTACACATTAAAAAAGAAGAGAAACAATTGTATTCTATATGTTATAGAATGTTATAACGATGAGGAAAGATTTATTAAAATAGGTGTTACTACCAGGAATATAAATGCCAGATTTAAAGATAACTATGACATGCCTTATAAGTATACAGTACTTAGAGAATTCAGATATGCTAACATAAATGCCCCCAATGCAATTGAGACCCATCTTTTAAAATTTACAAGAGGCGCAAGTTATATTCCTAAAATAAAATTCAGCGGACAAACAGAAGCTAGGAACATCTGTATAAAAAGTACTCTATTAGACTTATTTGATGTTTATTGTGATGAACTATACTATATTGCTTTTATTAATTTCACTAAAGCATATTCGGGAGTTTTTGATATAAACCTATTAAACTCGGGCAGTTATTCTAAATTAGAGATTGAAACAGTAATGAAAGGATATGAAATTCATAAAAATTTTGAAAATAAATAGCTTACTACTTGCACAGTAAATTAATATCATTTATATTTGCATTAAAATTAACTGTTTTTTCACTCTTTTTGCGCGCCAAATGGCTTAAACGAAGTGCGAAAAACTAAAAAATAACATAAAAATGAAAGAATTAGAAAACAAAATTAGAGAAGTTTTACCAAGATTACAAGAAGTGAAAAGAGGCCAAAGATTCCTGTCCCCTTATTATGGTATTATCACTGCAACAAATATCACAGATCACGGAAACAATAAATACTCTGTGTACGGTTTTGACGAAGATCAAGGGCTTCCTAGAGATAATTATTATCCAAAAGACTTAGAATTATTAGGTTTTGAAATTAAATTAAATGATGTTTTAGAGTTCTTAAATATATTTTTTATTACAGATGAAAGTGCTTCCAATGTAGTTAAATTATTTAATGGTTCAGAAAAAGCCAAAATCAAGAAAACCCTGATTGATAACTGGGATTTATCTTCTATTCTACTTAGAGATCAAAGTAATAGTATTAAAGACTTATTAAATAGTTTCTAGATCATGAAAGAAAAAATAGAACAAAGACTAGCTGGCTACAAAGAAGAAAAAGAAGCTTGGGTAACTAAACAAAAACAATATCGTTGGACAACTAAAGAAAAAGAAGAGGGGTCTACTGCTTATGGGTATTATCAGGAACAGGAAGTTATGTATAATAATAAGATAGTGGAGTTGGAGTGGGTTTTAGAACTGTTTGTTTATTCTTTTTCCGCGAAATCCGAACAACCTCGATTTAATGCGCCAAATAAGGACGGAGTATATAAAAGAAATGATTCATTTGATATGTAAATTATGGAAAAACAAGAATTTTTTGCTATGTTTGGAATTTATTTTGGTCAGCACTATTGGGCTTTTGATCCAGCTTTACAATTAGCCAACACCAACTGGGATTTCTATGAAAAATCAAACTTTAACGAAGATGCTTTAGATATGGTTAAAACCTTTCTCACATCTGCTAAAAAATTTTATCCAATACACGGACAAATACAACCAAATAGATATGAAATACGAAAATAATATAAATTACGATAATAAAATTGAGGATACAAGAGAAGCCCAAAATGAACTTATAATGTTAAACGCAGTAAAAGAGTTGTTGAAAGATAATGACTTAGCTTGTGAAGTGACTATTAATGGTATAACTGTTGGTTTATGCTCTAATCTTTCTGTTTTGCCCGCCATAAAAAAGAATATAACTGAAATTAATAAATTTTTAAAAGGAGAGCCAAATGAGTGGGAATAAAAAAGAACTAAAAAGTTTGTTAGTCTCAGAATAAATACGTAAGTTTACAAAAAATAAATAGAAATGGAGCAAATTGATATTGACGCAGCTAAAGTATTAAAAAATAGAATGTGGTTAGCAAGTTTGAAAGATTTATATGAGCCAGAAGATGTGCTTAGATATTTTGACGAAGCTGATAGAATTAAACCATTTAGAATAAGTAAATATGAAAGTTTTGATATACATCCGCCTGAAAACTTTTTTACTTCTGAAACACTTAAAAAAGGGCTAGTTCTAGTAAAAGAGAGGCGCATTAGGCATCTTCAAGAAGAGTTAGATACTTTAAGAAATATAAAAATACCTAAAATAGAAAACGAACTTAAAGAATTAACTGTATGCCACTAGGACAATCATTCTCACCAATACTAGAAGAAATAGCAGATGCTCTTTTAGAAAATTACGAAACAAAACCTGAATTCACTTTAGAAGGATTCAAGGCTGCACTCTATATCTTTCAATCTGCTTTGATGGATAAAATGTATACTCTTCAAACTAATGAAGACATTCCAAATGAAATTAAGATGGATATGGCTTTGAAGTTAGGTGAAGATCTAAGAGAATTGATTAAAACTTATTGTAATATTGATACTCATGAACTATACAGTTAATTGGATATTATTTGCTTTGTTTTTAATTCTTTTCGCGGAAAATCGATTAAGACCCAGGTTATTCAAAACTGTATATAGCGATTGGATACTCTGGTTTACTTGGCGCGGTAAAAGAAAATTTTATATAATTTTTAAAGCTTAATTTATGAAAACAATTGAATTAAATATAGATTGGACAGAAAGTATGCAATTTATAGAACAACAGGAAACTGTTTTCTTAGATGATGGCAGTACAGCGGAAATTTCTATTTTTGCCGAGGTTACTATTTACGATAATGTTCCAATATCATTCTACGATGAAAGACAACAGTCTGTAAAAGTAGAAAATTTAGAAATAGAGATTTTGGAACTATGGGATAAAATTGGTGAAAAAATCACATTAGATGATTCAGCGGAAAAAGAATTAAAACAGCAAATTTTAGAAAACATACAATAATGAAAGGAACTTGTTATAGAGCAGTGGAAAACCAAGACGGTACAATACAATTACATGATTTATATATTGATGATGGAGCTCATTACAATAAACCTTGCTTAGTTTTCACCAAATCTGAGTTTGAAGGTACTTGGGATGATGAAAATTATTTAATTAAGTTTTTTCGCGGGATAAAAAAGAATAAGAAAAAATATATTAAAGAACTAAAACAATTTTGTAAGAGCGAAGACTTTAATTATGGAATTACTTTAAGAGAGTTGCTAGATATTTATTCAGACAGTAAGAAATTAAATTTTTGGGCTAAGAAAGAAAAGGTAATTCTAGAGCATCAAAAACCTAATTTTCATCAATACTTAATATCTATTGGAAGAAGTTTAAACAACTACAGCTATGATCCAATAAAAGTTTTGAATAATGTCCATTATTTTGCCGATTGCTATAATAAGAATATTAAAGTAAAGGATGCACTTGATAATTTTAGTAAGGTATGAGTTATCTAGATACAAAAATACAGTTTTATCCTGCGTCTGTGTATGAATCTGCCCCAATTGGTGCATGTACTTTATCCGATATGCTTGCCAGTATAAAAAATCCAAAGCCTAAGATACTAGAAACATTTAAGTTAATAGAAAAAGCCAGCCTAGAAAAAAATAAAAAAGAAAAAGACCGTTTAAAAGCTACATTATATTACTTCACACCTTGCATATGGAGTAATGGTAATTCTAGAAAATATTCAGATATAGTTTCTTGGTCAGGATTGGCAATTTTAGATTTTGATAATTTGGAAGTTGATCAGGCGATTAAATTAAAACAGTTTATTTTTGATGAATATCCTTTTGTAATAGCTTCTTTTTTATCAAGTTCAAAACAAGGAGTTAAAGCAATTGTAAGAATACCTATTGTAAAATCAGTGGATGAGTTTAAGAGTTACTTTTACGGACTTATGGTTACGTTTCAGTGGGTAGTTGGCGCAGATGCGAGCGCCCAAAATTCGTCATTACCAAATTACCTTACATACGACTATGACATATTAATAAGAAATGATGCAACTATATTCAATAAAACAGGGTATAAAGAAGATGAATTTAAAGTTTATGAAGGGGAAATAACAACAGTTGGTGATGTTTCAGAAGATGACAGAGAAACTATTAAATATATTTTAAGAAAGTCTTTTGAAAAAATAACAGATTCTGGTCATTACATTTGCAGAAGTGCTTGTTTAGCTGGATTTGGTTATTGTGGTGCTGGATATTTTGATACAGAAGAAATGAGAGAATACCTCTATGAGTTGATAGAAGATACTCCTTATTTACAAAGTAAAGTAAAAGCCTATAAACAAACTTGTGACGATATGATAGTACGTGGATTGGGGTCACCTTTATATTTAGAAAAACATGCACAATAAATTTGATTTTATAAGATCTGATTGGAAAACGTACAAACCAAAGTACAAATTAAACTGTAATTTTTGTACAGAACCTTTAATAAGAAAAGTTGAAGAGCAAATTCCGCGGGAAAAGAAAATTGAAATAAAAGATTATGATAAAACTACTAAATAACAAAACGATTAAATTCTATTTATCAGTAATGCTAAGTGTATTAAAACTATTATTCTTAAATGTATTACTGTTCCTATTTTTAAGTTTTTTTGGCGCATTTTCCACTAAACCTTATATAGAATTTGTAAAACAGTATTGGGTAAATGACATTCAACTCCTATATTTTTGGATGAGTTTTTCGTTTAGTTTATTAGTGAATTATGCTTATTTTAAATCAGAAAATAGTTAATATGACAGACCAAAAATTAATAGAGCTGTACATGTTAGGCTTTGAACATGAGTTAGAGGGCGAAGAAGATATTAAGTTTTATTTAGGTGATCATCCACTAAAATCTCCAGCTTATAAATTAGGCCGTTTAGATGCATTTTACGGTGATGATAATCCAAATTTAGATTACAGAAGTAACGAAGAAATAATTAAAATGATACGTAATGAATGAACTAATATTAGATTTAGAATATGGACAACATAGTTTTAAAAACTCAGAATTAATAGAACATTTAGAAGATAGCGGTTATGTTGTTTTAGGTAATGGTGTTAATTCGCTTGATATTACAGATAATAAACTGCTTTCTGAAATTGTTAATAAATTTCTTGTTGCTGATGTTTTTTCGCGCGAAAAGATTTATAAACAAATAGTAAAAGAAGAACCTAGAAGCTTAGATGAATTTAGTAATTTTGACATGTTTTACCATTTAGATGAGCAAGGATTTGATTTCTTAGATCATATTGATACTCAGGAAATTATTTCACATGTAGAGTCTGTAGGTTATTATGTGACAGAAGCTAGTAAATATTAAAATATGAAAAGTGATTCGATAATTAAATTAGGTATTTTTCAAAAGCGATTAAAGAAAATAGGAATAGATATTGAATTGGGAGCCAATTGGCCGTGGGTTTATGCTACTAGGATTCAAGGAAAGCCAGTTACTGAGAAATACTTAGCCGATTGGGGTTTTACCATAGCATTTCATAATGCGCGCGGAGAAACAAATTTTACAAATACAAAAGAGATTTTTAAATTAATAAGGAAATATGACAACAGATAAATTCGAAGAAGATCAAGCAAATATGTGTGACGGAACTTTAGTAAAATTAGTAGAGGATAAACTAAGTCTCCTGTGTAAAACGGGCGGAAAAAGTTTAACAATAAGTGTTCCTCCAAGAATAGACGATTTTGATATGTTAGTATGCGAATTAATAAGAAGATATAAACAAGCGTTATAAATATGGAGTATGATTATTTTATCAACAATGCGTCCGATAGTCTAATAGAGAAATTTTACACAGATTGTTCTAAATATAATGATACAGATGGTGATTGTGAGTACTATTTTTACTCTGGAGCAACTTATTGGAAAAATACATTAGATCAAGAAATTTCGGCGGAAAAAGAACTAAAACAAAAATAAATGAACATAGAAAAATTACAACAGCTTTACGAAGCAGAAGAGACAATTGCAGAAGCTGCCAGAAAATATGCTAAATCAGAAGGAATTGAGTACTCAGATTCTTTTAGGCGAAAATGTTCAGCCATACTTAATAAAGTAAAAGTCATTGATGGGGATTTAGATACAGTGACTCAAACAACCACTTCTCAATATAAACCAGAATTATCTGGAATGCCTTCTGCTTGGTCAGCCGAAAAAAACAGGTTTTATACAATTGAAGAATATTGTGACGTTTACGGGCTAGATAAAAATACAGTTAAAAGTTCAAAGCTGGTAAGCCATAATCAGTCACATATGGTGTATAATATTGCGTTCTTTAATGAAGAAGAGGAAGCTGTATTAAATGTAGACACTCATTTAGAAGAGATTATTGAAAAATACATAAGACCTGTCAATATTTTAGTAAATGTAGAGAGTCCGAGAGATGAGGATTATTTTGATAGACTAGTTTACACAGATGTGCATATTGCAATGGATGTACAAGGAAAAGATGGTGATCCATTATATGACGGAGTATGGGATAATAATGAGGTATTGAGAAGATTAACTATAATGGTTGAACATGTTAAAACATTTAAAAAATCTAATACTCTTATTATAGATGATCTCGGAGATTTCTTAGATGGGTTAGGTGGCCAAACTACACGAAAAGGTCACGGATTACCTCAAAATATGAATGATAAAGAAGCTTTTGATTTAGGATTGCTATTTAAAACAGCTCTTGTTGATTCTCTGGTAGAAGATTTTGATACAATTGTATGTAATAATATCACAAATGATAATCATTCTGGAGTCTTCTCTTATTTTGTTTCTTCGGCTGTTAAACAAATATTAGAGCAACGTTATCCTGGAAAAGTACATGTAAATTCTATTAAGAGATTTATGCATAATTACTCAGTAGGGAATCACACTTTTGTTATTTCTCATGGTAAAGATATTGGTGAAAATAAATTTGGATTGAAACCCAAGTTAGATGCAGTTCAGTCTGAAAAAATTGATCAATATTGTAAGGAGCATAAATTATATAATGGAAATAATATTGAGTTTTCGAAAGGAGATTCTCATCAAGCCTTATATGATGATACTACCAGTAATGATTTTAGCTATTATAATTTTCCTGCTTTTTCCCCGCCATCAAATTGGGTAAAAACAAATTTTAAGAATAGTAAATCGGGCTTTAATTTCTTCAATATTAAAAAAGATGAAAACATTAAGATAGCCATTCCCTATTGGTTTTAATTACACAAAAATTAAGTAATTTTGAGGTTTGAATTTAAATGCTTACTTTTGTGTTTAAATCCGCCAAGATGAAGAATTTAATTTAAGCCCTCTTTACTTGTGACTTGGCGGTCTGGTATTGAGGGTTTATTGTTTATATGGAACAAACTAAAATTTGCACAAATTGTAAAGCACGAAAAGAATTAGATGACTTTGGAAAGAGTAAAAGGACTAAGGATGAGAGACAACAACAATGTAAAACCTGTACAAATCTTAAAAAAGCTATTTTAAATTTAAAAAGGGTGATTCCTGATCATAATGAAAACGATGTTAAAATTTGTAGTAATTGTAAATTAGAAAAGTTAGTTACCTCATTTTCTGGCTGCTTAAGTAATCCTGACGGAAAAATGTATGATTGCAAGGAGTGTAGGAAAAGATTTCACAAACCTAAAAAAGAAGGCATTAAGATATTTACAGATAAAAAAGAAAGGGTTTGCACAAAGTGTGAAAATATTAAGTCTTTTTCCGAGTTTAACACTACTACGAAAACAGTATATGGTGTTATAAGTATTTGTAAACAATGTTGTTCAATAGCTAGAAAATTAGTAAAAGAAAGAAACAAGGATATTCCTGAATTAAAGATTTGTAGTAGGTGTAAATCTGAAAAACCTATAAAATCATTTGTAAAGGATCTATCTAAATCGGACGGTATTTCATGTGTTTGCAAACCTTGCACTAATAAACAAAGAGTGGATAGATGTAGTTCTGACCCAACCTTTAAATTAGCTAATAATGTTAGAAAAGCTATAACATCTTCCTTTATTAATTGCGTAAAAGGTAGGTACACAAAGAATAGTAAAACAGAAAATATCATTAAAATTACTTCCCATGAGTTTAGATCTAAAATAGAATCTCAATTTTTAAATTGGATGTCTTGGGATAATTATGGAAAATATAATGCTAATATCAATTATGGATTTGATCTTGATCACATAATCCCTATTAGCTATGCAAAAACCGAAGAAGAAATTTATTTGTTAAACCATTGGAGTAATTTTCAACCTTTGTGTTCTAAAGTTAATAGGGATATTAAAAAAGCAGTCTTGTACCCATGCACAAACTTGGAATTACGAATAACTTTTTGGGAAGATTATTATGAATATGTTTAACTTACTCTCAGTGCTCTTTAATTAGAGCACTTTTTGTTTTTACTGTTTTTTAATCTTTTTTGCCCGAAAAATTTGGCAGTCTCAAAAACAATCCTTAGATTTGTAAAATAAAATTAGAAATTATGAAATCAGAATGGACACCATCAGAATTAGGTAGAAAAGTTACAGGCTTTGCACACAAAAATCAGCAAGAAGTAATTCATGTAATTAAAACAGGTTTTGAAGATACGTACATAGTTGTCCACGAAGACTGCCATGAAATGGAAATAGGTAAAACTTTTGTGGGTAGTAAAAAAGAAGTTGAATACGAATATAACATTAAATTATCATGAAAAAACAAGGAATAAGATTTATTTTAAAAGACGGTACAGATGACTTCTACGACCCATTAACCTACAGTGACTTCTCAGAAACAGAAACTGAGTATGTTTTAGATATGGCTTATACTTATAAAATACCTAAAGAAGATGTAATTTCTTTTGAATGGTTTGATATATGCCAAAAATGTGGTTATGAGTTATTTAATGATGGTTGTAGAAACTGTAAAAAGTAAAGATATATGGACAGAATAATTAGCTTAAAATTAAAAGTTTTTCAAGAATTTCAATTAAGTACCCCCACAGCACATTTAGGAGGAAGTTTAGGTTTATTTGTAAGGGGTATAGATTTACTCCGTGATTTAAGTAAGTCAGACTTAGATGTCACTATTGATGCGTATGATGTAAAGAACTTAGAAAAAGATGCGTTACATTTAAGTAGTGATTTTAATGATTTTGATTTCTGTACTACTAAGACAGTTGCAGATAACGGAAATTATGTGAAGATGGATATCAGAGTAAATCCAGAACCATCGTTTGAAATTATTGAATTTGAAGGTTTTAAATATAATGTATCCAAATTAAGGGATGTCCTATTCTGGAAAAAGAAATATGCTCAAAAAGGAGTTACAAAACATAAGAATGATTTGATAGCTATAGAGACAGGAGTTAGGCCAGAAGACGTTGAAATTGATAATTGGTTAGGATTTTAAAAATAAAATATGACAACAGAAGAATTTAAAATAGAATATCCACAATACTCACATCTGGAAAATAATGCTTTGTGGGATAAAATGACAGAAGTTTTATTACAATCCGATAATGTTTTAATAGCCGATCCTAATAGAGAAATTATTTATCATGAACCTGTTAGCTTTTTTGGCGGCCAAATCTTTATGGAAGACAGTTCAACAACTGTTTGGTTAAATAATAAAGGTGAAAAAGTTAAATTGAAAGAGCCTGAATATTTTAAAGGTAGTCCAACGGAAAGTTACAGATGTGAAATTATAGATTTTAGAAAATTATGAATTATATACCAGCAAAAGGAGACGTATTTAAATGGTGTGAAGAAGAATACATTTGTATAGAATCGGGATCACATTCAGGTATAGTAAATCCTATAGGAGAAACTTATTATCAAAGAGGATTTATTTGGAATTACGAAAATGAGCCACAAGAGTTTGTAAGAAAGTTGGAATTCAGCGAGTTTAATAAAATATTTGGTGAATTATGAAATGGACAGAAGTAGAAGAAGCACATTATCATTATTGTATCACACCTATAGGCAGATTTGAGATAGTGGAGAATTATGGTGATTTTGTGATATACCAAGACAGTATTAGGATTTCCGCGGAAAAAGACTTAAAAACAGCAAAAGAAGAAGCCAAAATACATCTTCTAAAAACTTATTACAGTTTAAAAATATACTTAGAGATCAATGAATAAAGAAATAGAACACTACGATCCAATAGAATATGATGAAGGAGCTTGGTATCATATGCTTTATAATAATACGGTCACTTTAGAATTTAGTCAAGATGTTAATTATTCTTTTAAAACTGAGAAATTAACGCCCGAAGAAATAATGGAAAAATATAATATAGAATTATGAAAAAACTAGAATCAGGCTTTTGTGATTTGTGTTCCTATGAGTTAAGATCTGGCTTTTGTTATAATTGTTGGGGTAAAGTGGAGGTGATTGAAGAATCAGTTTTTACAAACAGAAAAGAAGCTAAATATTGCGGAGAAACAATAAGAAAAATGCAAGAATATATTTTCAATACAGCTGAACTCCCTAATTATAATATTTCTGAGGATTACTTAAAACAAACAATCACATTTTTAAATGAATTATTAAACGAAAACAAATAAATTATGTACGCAATAGACGATCAATTTTACGACGAAATACAAGATATCGCAGAAGAACTAGAATACGATTTTTTAATAGAACAAAGTGATGATTTCACTATTGAGGCTTATGAATGTGATTTAGAAAGAATTGGTTATTTAGACGGAAGTGTTATTGCTGAAAGAGCATTTGACGAGGATAGATTCACTGAAGAAATGGCCGACGACCAAGAAAAAATAGCAAAGATTTTAGATGACAACATTGACTT